>Ga0114969_10002892_pt1 | contig 13989 bp, 10 predicted proteins | sample M_130807_MF_Meta_FD_87316 | JGI IMG/M metagenome (GOLD analysis project Ga0114969, IMG submission 87316) | Freshwater microbial communities from Lake Montjoie, Canada to study carbon cycling - M_130807_MF_MetaG | ecosystem: Environmental > Aquatic > Freshwater > Lake | place: Lake Montjoie...
GTAAGTTCTACGGCCCTTATGCTCAACCTTGCGTTTGCCCTGCTCCGCGCCGTGCGGCGTCCCGTTATTTTCGGTCTTGGTCTATTGATGGTCGGCCAAGCCGCCTCCGCGGTGACCCTGACTGGTCGGATTCGCGACAAGGATTCGAACAGCTACCTGCTGGGCGCGACGGTCACGCTCCGGGAGTCGGACCGCACGGCGGCGAGTGGCTCCGGCGGCGACTTCGCGCTTACCAATATCCCTCCGGGGACCTACACGCTGGTCGTCAGCTATCTCGGCTACCGCGAATTTTCCCAGCAGGTTGTCGTGCGCGACGGCACGGTGGTTCCGCTCGACGTCGCGCTCGCGTCCGACGCCGTGCAACTCGGGAAATTCGTCGTCGAGGGCACGCGCGAAGGCCAGGCCCGCGCCCTCCAGCAAAAACGGGCCGCCCCGAACGTCATAGATGTCGTCTCCTCCGATGCGTTGGGGAAATTTCCTGACGGCAACGCGGCCGAGGCGCTCCGTCGGGTGCCGGGTATCTCTGTAGAAACCGATCAGGACGAGGGCCGCTACGTCGTGCTGCGGGGCATCAACTCCGCGCTGAACACGGTCACGCTGAACAACCAGCTCATCGGCACGCCCTCGGAGCAGGGCAACCGCGGCATCGCCCTCGATTCCGTGCCCGCCGATCTCGTCGCACGGCTCGAAGTGGTGAAGGCCGTGACGCCCGATATGGATGGCAACGCCGTCGGCGGCTCCATCAATATCGTCACGCAGAGCGCCTTCGACCGCTCCGGCAAGTTTCTCTTCGGCAGCGCGGGCGGATTTCACGACACCTTTAGCGGGCGAACCTCGCCCAACGGCAGCGTCACCTTCGGCTCGGTGCTTGGCGCGGACCAACAATGGGGCGTGGTCGCGGGTTTCAGTTATTCGTTGAAGGAGGTCAGTTCGCAGACGGTGAACACCCGCTCATGGTCACAGGTGAACGGTTTTTGGTTACCCCTGACCGAGCAGGCCTACGACTACGACATCGAGCGCGAACGCCTGGGGGCCAACGTCGCGCTCCAGTTCCGTCCCTCCGCGGGCCACGAGCTCGCGCTGCGTCTCAATCACAATGAATTCAGCGACACCGAGGCACGCCAGAGCGTCCTCTACGAGCACCGCCTCGGGACGCTCACGAATCAGACCGCGACGAGCGGCGCCAACAGTCAGGGCCGCGCGAGCCGTCAGTATCGCGACTACAGCCAGACCGGCACGATCGACGCCGTGTCGCTCAGCGGTCAGCACCGCCTCGGCACTGACTCGACGCTCTCGTGGCAGGCCGGCACGAGTCACGGCGAACGCGATGTGCCCACGCGCGTCGATTGGGAGTATCGCTCCGCCGCCGGGGCGTTTCCCAGCACCTACGATCTCTCCGGTGAGGTGCTCGTGATCAAGCCCAACACCGAGGCCTACTACAACGCCGCGAACTATCCGTTTCGCCGCGTGCGCTTCCGCTCCGACCTTGAGGAAGAGGACGTGGACTCGGCGCAGGCCGATCTACAGCGCGACCTCCGGCTCGGGTCGTTGAACGGCACGTGGAAGGTCGGCGCGAAGTTCGTTGCGCGCAAAAAACAAGACGACCGCACGAACAAGAATTACACCCTCGCCGCCGGCGCCGCGAATGCGTTCACGCTCGCCGACTCGAATCTCGCCAGCGCCGAGCCGGCCACTTATTTCGACGGTCTCTTCCGCTTCGGACCCACGCTGAATCTCGAAGGCAACAAAGCCTACTTCGCCGCCAATCCCAACCGTTTCACGCTCGATCCGATCGCCTCGCTCAGCGATTCGCTGGCCAGCGATTTCGATGCCAAGGAAGACGTCAGCGCGGGCTACGCCATGGCGACCCTCGCGTTGAACAAGACCACCACGCTGCTCGCCGGTCTGCGCTACGAGCGCACCGAGACGACCTACGGTGCCAACGAACTGAGCACGACCGGAGGCACGTTCGCCGGCGTCTTCAAACGCGTCACCGGCGGCCGGAGCTATTCGAATCTTTTGCCCGGGCTCCACCTCACGTCACGCCCTGGTGACCGGCTCGTCGTGCGTGCGGCCTGGACGAATACGCTGAGTCGTCCGAACTACGCCGATCTCGCCCCGCGCCGCTCCTTCGACGCCATCGAGACGGCGGTCGGCAGCGGCGTTTACACGGGCAGCCTCAACACCGGCAACCCGAACCTGAAGCCGTATGAGTCGATGAACTTCGACGTGTCGGTCGAGTACTATCTGAAGAACGCCGGCATCCTCTCGCTCGGCGCGTTTCACAAGGAAATCGACAACCCGGTCTTCAACCGCAGCACGCTACAGACGAACGTGACGGTTGATGGACGTTTCTACAGCACGCTCAGCACCTCGTCGTTCGACAATGCGAAGAGCGGCAAAATCACGGGCGTGGAATTCAACTACCAGCAGTTCCTTAAATTTCTGCCCGCGCCCTTCGACGGCATCGGTTTTAATGTGAACTACACGCTGACCGACTCCTCGGTTTCGCTGTTCATCCGCACGGACAAACTTCCGTTCTTCAAGCAGTCGGACCGCATCACCAACCTGGCGATCTTCTACGAAAAATACGGCTTCGAGGCCCGCCTCGCGCTCTCCTACAGCGGAGACTACTTGGATGCAGTCGGCGCCAACCGTGACACGGATATTTACGTCCGCGGTCGTGGACCGATCGATGCAAAGCTCAGCTACCGCGTGACTCGCCATTTCAAGCTCTTCGGCGAATTCCTTAATCTCTCCGAAGAACCGCTCCGCGAGTATACCGGCGAGCGCCGCCGCGAGAACGATTTCGAGATCTACCGCTGGAAGGCGAAATTTGGCGTGAACTTTAATCTCTGATCACCATGTCGTCGCTACCGCCCCTTTTCCCACTCGCAGACGCCGCTCAGCTTTCGCGTCGTTCGTTTCTCGCTGGCAGTGCGTCCTTCGCCGCCGCTGCGTTACTCTCGACGCGGGCGCGCGGGGCGGTGTCGGCGTTGCCTACGTTTTCCGCTTACCCGTTCTCCCTCGGCGTCGCGTCCGGTGATCCCGCGCCCGATGGCGTCGTGCTCTGGACGCGCCTCGCGCCGCGTCCGCTGGAGCCCGGCGGCGGTCTCACGTCCGAGCCCATTGCGGTGACGTGGGAGCTCGCCGACGACGAGGCGATCACGCGGCTCGTGCAGTCGGGCACGGCGACCGCGAATGCCGCGTGGGGCCACGCTGTGCACGTGGAAGTCTCCGGCCTGCGACCTGATCGGTGGTATTGGTATCGGTTTAAGGCGGGCGCTGCAGTGAGCGCGACCGGCCGCACGCGGACGATGCCGCCGCCCGATGTGGCACCGGATCGGCTGCGCTTCGCCTTCGCTTCGTGCCAGAAATACGAAATGGGCTACTTCACGGCTTACGAACACATGGCGCGCGAGGACCTCGATCTCATCGTCCATCTCGGCGACTACATTTACGAGAAGGGCGACGGCAACGGTGCGGTGCGGCCACACGGCACGAAAGAGATTTTTACGCTCGACGACTATCGGGCGCGCTACGCGGTCTATAAATCCGATCCCGCGCTGCAGGCGGCACACGCGATGGCGCCGTGGATCGTCACGTGGGATGACCATGAGGTGAGTAACAACTATGCAGGGCGCCGACCGCAGCAGCACGACCGCGATCGCATTTCGAATGAAGCGTTCCTGCGCCGCCGCGCGGCCGGTTATCAGGCCTACTTTGAGCACATGCCGCTCCGGCGCAGCGCGCTGCCCAGCGGGCCCGACATGCTACTGTATCGCCGGCTCGCGTTTGGCCGGTTGGCGAATTTTCACGTGCTCGACACGCGCCAGTATCGCACTGACCAGCCGCAGGGCGACGGGCTCAAGCCAGACAGTCCCGTGCTGATGGACCCGCGCGGCACCATTATGGGTGACCGGCAGCGCGAGTGGCTCTTTGCGGGGCTGGATCGTTCGACGTCAGCCTGGAATGTCCTCGCGCAGCAGGTGCCGGTCGCGCGAGTTGACCGGGCGCCTGGTCCGGAGGTCGCCCTCAGCATGGACAAGTGGTCGGGTTACGAGTTCGAGCGTCGCCGGCTGCTTGCGCACTTGCGCGACAAGAAAATTGCGAATCCCGTCGTGATCACCGGAGACGTCCATGCCCACTGGGCCAACGAGATCCCGGCCGATCCCGACCGGGCCGATGCACCGAGCGTGGCTACGGAGTTTGTTGGCACGTCGATCACGTCGAGTGGCGACGGGCAGGAGAAACCGGCGTATCTGGAGTCGCTGCTGGCCGAAAATCCCGGAGTGAAATTCCACAACGAAGAACGCGGTTATGTGCGGTGCGAGGTAACGTCGAAGCGTTGGCGGACGGACTTTCGCACCGTGCCCTACGTCACGCGCCGCGGCGCGGCCCTCACGACGCGGGCGACGTTTGTCGTGCAGGCTGGCCAGCCCGTCCTCAACCGGGCATAAACGCAGCCCAATGAGACTCGCGTCCCTCGTTCTCTATACTTTGCTGGCGTCCTGTGTTTCCGCCGGCGAGCCCGTCGTGATGCCGCCGATCGGGCAGCTCACGACGCCCGGCTGGCGTTACGAGGAGTTGCGGCGGTTCAAGGCGCCGGAGGCGGGGCAGGGGGTGGCGGTGGATCGCGAGTTTTTCTACGCGATCAACAATCATACGATCGGGAAATATCGGAGGACGACGGGCGAGCGCGTCGCGGGCTGGGAAGGCGGCGCGGGTGGCGAGATCATCCACCTCAACGCCGGTTTTGTGCGCGAAGGGCGGATCTATGGCGTGCACTCGAACTACCCAGGCGTGCCGATGTTGAGTTCGTTGGAGTTCTTCGACACCGCGACGCTCAAGCACGTGGGTTCGCACAGTTTCGGACGCATGGACGGTTCGTTTACCTGGCTGGACCGTTCGACCGAGCTCACGGCGGGCCGCGGGAATGGACCGGCGGCGGGGCGGTGGATTGCGTGCTTTGTGCATTATGGAAATCGCGCAGCGGAGCCGAATCGGGACGCCGCGTGGACGCAGATCATCGCGCTGGACGACGAGTGGCGCCGGACGGCGGGATGGGCCTTGCCCGCGGAACTGATCGCGCGCTTTGGCGGACGCGGCTTCAGTGCATCGGGCGGTGCGTTTGGGCCGGGTGGATTTCTTTACCTCACGGGCCACGACAATACGGAGCTCTACGTGATGGAATTTCCCCAGGCGGGATCGGTGATGAAGTGGATTGCGACCATTCCGTTTCCCTCCGAGGGGCAGGCGTTTTGTTGGGACCCGCATGAGGCGGGGGTGCTGTATTCGGTTTTGAAGCGGACGAAGGAAGTGATCGTCGGGCGGGTGACGCGGCCGTAAGGGGGCGAAAACGCGGAGGAACTCGCCCCCGGGAACGGGCGGTTCACACCGCCAAAAGGCGGATTCGTCCCATGGGCGTTGGCCGGCGGGCTCATTCGGAGCTTTTTTGCGCTGTGAATCACCCCCGCGCCTCTTTCCGCCCGGTTGCCGAAACGTCCGCCAATGCCGAGGCATTGGTGGCCCAGGAGAAGGCGGAGTTGAACGATCTGGTGCTGCGTGCCCAGCGCAACGAGATGGCGGCGCAGTCGGAGCTGGTGCGGCGCTACACGGTGCGCATCTCGGCGTTTGTGCGGCCGATTCTGCTGCAACCGAGCAGCGTCGAGGATGTCGTCCAGATGGTATTCATTAAAATGGTGCGCCGGTTGACGATGTTGCGTGATCCGGCGGTGTTCGAGTCGTGGTTGTTTCGGCTATCGCGGAACACGGCGGTGGATTTTCTGCGGCGGCGGCGTTGTCGGCCGACCCTGGTGTCGGACGATATCGAGTTTGAGCGGGCGCCGGACACGAGCAGCGAGCAGTCGGTGGCGGAAATCATGGAGGCGCTGGCCATCGCTTTGACGCAGCTGAGCCCGAAAGACCGAAATTTGGTGACGATGATCGTGGAGGGGAACAGCTACCAAACCGTGGCGGCCCGCGAGGGGTTGACGGTGGGTGCGGTGAAAGTGCGACTGAACCGCGTGCGGCCATTTTTGCGCGTGAGCGTCGGCGCGGCGGTCGGGGTGCGCGTGGGTGCGCCGACGGGTGGGAAGTGGCGGGAGCCGGCGCGGGCGCGGATGGCGGTGGCGGCGTAGCGGGGGGAACCCGGCCGGCGGCATGGTCTACAGCGGAGGACGGGCGTGGGCGAGCTGCGGCCCTAGGCGAATTTTAGGCGCTCTTGGAGCTCGCGGACGCCGCGGGTGAGGGGGATGCGGGCGCCGGTCGTGAGGACAACGACGTGTTCATCATTGAAGGTGGGTTCTACTTCACGGATGCGATCGAGGCGGGCGAGGGCGGAGCGGTTGAGGCGGAAGAACTCTTTGGGCGACACCTGCGCTTCAACGGCGGCGAGCGTTTCGCGGAGGACGAAATTTTCTTTGCCGGCATGCATCACGACGTAGTTGCCGGAGGCTTCGATCCAATCGATGTCCGTCACCTTCACGAAGCGCGTGCGGTCGCGGTCTCGCACTGAAAAACGAGTGACGGGCGCGGGCGCAGCGTCGGGGGTTTGGCGGGATTCGAGGAGCGCGAGGAGGCGAGCCGTGGCGTCGTCGGTGGAGCTTTTTTTAACGAGTTGCTCGCGGGCGCGCTCCAGGGCCGCGCGGAGCCGGGCGGGCTTGAAGGGCTTGAGGAGGTAGTCGAGCGCGTGGACCTCGAAGGCGTTGACGGCGTGTTCGTCGAAGGCGGTGACGAAGATGACGGCGGCGGGTTTTTTCTCCAGCTCACGCAGGACGGCGAGGCCGGTCAGCTCGGGCATTTGGACATCGATGAAAAGGATGTCGGGGAGGCGCTCGCGCAAAGTGGTGAGGGCGGAGCGGCCGTCGCCGCATTCACCAATAATCTCGATGTCGGGCTCGGTGGCGAGGAGCGTGCGGATGCGCTCGCGGGCGAGCGGCTCATCGTCGACGATGAGGACGGTGATTTTCATGCGGGGGCGACGGTGTTCGCGACTGAGCGCTCGGTGAGGAAGGGCAACACGATCTCGACGCGAACGCCGCCCGCAGGAGGAGACATGAGTGCGAGGCGGGCGCGGCCGTGGTGGAGGGCGCGGAGGCGTTCGGTGGAATTGGAGAGGCCGATGCCTTGGCGCGCGGTGCGGGCAGCGGGCGTGGCGAGGCCGAGGCCGAGGCCGTCGTCGGTGACGGAGAGGTGCAAGTCGTCACCCTCGCGGTAGGCGCGGATGGTGAGCGTGCCGGGCGTGGTGCGGGGCTCGAGGCCGTGGCGGATGGCGTTCTCGGCGAGCGGTTGTAAGAGAAACGTGGGTACGAGGGCGGCGGAGGCAGCGGGATCGAGGTCGCGCACGATGAGGAGGCGACCGCCGAGCCGGGTCTGCTCAATGGCGAGGTAGCGATCAAGCAGCTCGATCTCGCGGGCGAGGGGGACTTCGTGATCTTTGTTTTCCAGGGAGGCGCGGAGGAGTCCGCCGAGATCGGCAATGAGTTCGTCGGCGGCGTGGGGATCGCGGTGGACGAGGGTGGAGATGGCGTTGAGGGTATTGAAAAGAAAGTGGGGCTGGAGCTGGAGACGCAGTGCATCGAGGCGCGCTTGGTTGAGGCTGGCGGTCAGAGCGAGGGCCTGATGATCGCGGTCTTGAGCGCGGCGATAGTAGGCGAGCGCGTGAGCACCAGCCATGAGGATGAGATACATCGCGAAGCCGAAATTTCCGCGGAGAGAGAGCGGATTTAAGGGCGCCAAGTAGGTGGAGCCGAAGCCTGCGGGGCGCGGGGGGCCGCCGGGGCGGGATTTAGGGAATCGGGGATCGAAACGGAAATTGGTCGGGGGAGCGTCCGTGGAGGCGGGGTCGAAATTTCCGGAGCTGGTGAGGGGCCTCGGGTCGCGCGCGTCGAGTGGGGGGCGGCGCGGAGGTAAGAGAGCGCCGGAGGTATCCCGGATGAACGGTCGGGGAGGGCGCGGGCCGCCGGGACTGGCGTTGACGGTCGCACGAGTTGGCGCGAAGACGGCGGCGGTGACCGTCAGGGAAATGATGGTTGCGAGGAGTGCGGCGACGACATGGATGGGGATGCTGCGTAGGAGGCGACCGCGTTCGAGGGGGAAACGATGGGAGAGCCAAAATATGATCGGCGTAAACGCGACCCACGGAATCCAGTTTACGGCGGAAATGCCGAGGGCGTCGGCCCACTCGAAGGGACCGACGAGGTGGAGTAACGCGGCAAAGGCGAACGTGAGCGCGGTCCAGACGGCGGCTTGCACGGCCAATAGTGCAAGCGGACGCCGGACGCGGCTGGGAGGAAAAGCAGACACTGAAAGCGGAGAGGACATAGACGCGGACGGAGCAGGCACACGGGGAGTGAAACCGGTGGGGGCAGTGAGGTCGAGGTTGGGCTGAAGGCGGAGGGGAGAGCCGGAGAGAACGAGAACGAGAACGAGAACGAGAACGAGGGAGACGCAGCGTCTGCGAGAGAGTTCACAGACGCTGCGTGTTTTTTTGAGCCAACACTGACCGCACAAAGGTTGGGCCGGGAGGAGGCGAGCTTACCGGTCGCCGGTGGGACGTTTTTCGCGGTGAGCGGGGCGGCGGGCGCGATCGATGACGGGGCCGTCGGCGTTGCGAGTGGGCGGGGTCACGGCCGTACCGTTGTAGAAAGTGACGGTGCCGTCGGCATTGTGCACGGGAGCCCACATGACAGTGCCGTCGGGGAGGGTGATGGAGCCGTCGGCGTTGCGGCTGAGGTGATTCGCGAGGGTGCCCTCGGGCAGACTGAGGGCGTCGTCGGAATGGAGTTCGGGAGGCGTGAAGCGGTCTTCGGCCACAATGAAGGGAGGTAGCATCACGGGACGGGTTCGGCGGGCGGAGGATTGCGCGGAGGAGGTGACGACGGAGACAACAGCAAACGCGGCGAACAGGAGGGTCACGCGGAGGGCGAAGGCGGAGAGGACGTTTTTCATGGAGGAGTTTTTTTGGCCGGTTGTGAGGTGAACCGCCGGGGTGGCGTTTCATCTGTGGCGTATCGATAGCGCTGACACACGCCGAGCCGATGCTTCTGGGACGAAGCGGGGGAAAAAGGTTGCGAGCGCGGGGGCGCGCCGCGCGAAGGCGGTGCGGTTGGTGGGTTTGCGGCGCGGCACGGCGGAGCGCGGCAACGAGCGGAGGGCGGCGCGTGCGTCCTGAAAGACGACCATGGGGTTGCGGTATTTTCCTCGCCTCGGAAGGTGGGGGGGGAAGTCGCGCACGAGCGTGCAGTGCATGAACGGGACGCTGCAGTAGCTCACCGACCAGACCGGAGAAAAACCGTCGACGTTCTGCCGCACTCGAAGGGTAGCGCTACTAGCGCGCGCTATCGGCGGATTTGTTTTTCTGGACGGTGATGATCGCGACGGCGGTGATGGTAATGGCGGAGGCGACGAGGGTGCGCGGACCAATGGGTTCGTCGAGGAACAGCCAACCGAGGAAGACGGCGACGACGGGATTCACGTAAGCATACGTGGATACGCGGGCGGGGGTGCTGTGTTTCATCAGCCACACGAAGGTCGAGAAGCCGACGAGCGAGCCCATGACGATCAGGTAGCAGAAGGCGGCCCACGCGCGGGGCGTGATGGTGGATAGCTGGAGCGCGGCGAAGTCGCCGTGGGAGATCGCCACGAGGAGCAGCGCGCCCCCGCCGCCGAGCATTTGGAGAGCGGAGGCCACGAAGGAATCGGCGCCGTGTTTGGCGTGGCGGGAATAGATCAAGCCGAGGCTCCACGAGACGCAGCCTAGGAGAATTGCGGCGACTCCGCCGAGGTGGAGGCCGCCGTGGGAGGGGGTTTCCCACGGGGCGGCGAGCCAAGTGACGCCGACGAAACCGAGGAGCAGAGCGGCGATGGTCACCGCACGGGGGCGGGTGCCGCCGGGCCACGCCCACTCGGTGAGCACAATGAAAAGCGGGCTGACGCCGATGAGAAGAGCGGTGAGGCCGGAAGGGACGTATTGCTCAGCCCAGACGACGGCACCGTTGCCGCCGAGCAGGAGGAAGGTGCCGATGATGGCGTTGACACGCCATTGGCGGGCCGTGGGCCAAGCGGCGCCGCGGAGTTTTAGAAAAACGAAGAGGACGGTGCCGGCGATGAGGAAACGCACGGCAGCCATGAGGAACGGCGGCATGGTTTCGATGGCGACGCGGATGCCGAGGTAGGTGCTCCCCCAGATGAGGTAGATCGCCGTGAAGGCGAAAATGAGGGCGGTACGGGAGGGAGCGGTGTTCAAAGCGGAACGGGAGAGGGAGAAAGGGGGCGTAGTTGAGATCGGCACAGTGGGCACTACGCTCGAAGTGTGACCATGATAATTTTTGGAAGAGGGCGGACGGGAGGGTCGCTGCGGTGAAAGACCAAGGACTCGTGTAGACTGGTTAATGGCGGACCCCTCGCTGGCGCTCGCGGCTGCGAAGGATTCCGTGCGAGGGGATCGGTGTCGGGGGGGGGCTGTCCCGCCTCTCACGAGGCGGGCTACGGGGTGAGGGTCGGGGTGACGGTGGCGTTGACTTGGGGGCGGGGATCAGGCGACGTGCGGGCGATGAACGATGACGCGGCGGCGACGGAATTTTCCCGATTGGTGACGGCGGTGCTGCGGCGTTTTTTCGCGCAGAATGGGTGCGCGGAGCTGGCGGTGGCGGAGGCTGCGGCGGTGAGCGGGCGACTGTGGGCGCTTGTGCGGGAGCGCGGGCTACCGCGGGCGTTGCGGGAAGGTGAGTGCGGTGTGTCGGGCGGGATGAGCGAGGAGGTGTGCGCGCCGCTTGTGGCCCGGGTGCTCGCGGGAGCGAACGATGATTTGCTGGCGAAGACGGTGACGCAGCTCGTGAAGACGTGTTTTTATCCGGAGTTCACGGTGTGCCGGGATTCGTTTCGCGAGGTGGCGAAGGACGGGTCGTGTAAGCGGCAGGAGTTGGCGCGCGTGCGGCAGCGGGTGAGCGGGACGCATTGTGTGGATTGCCCGCATTGGGTGGCGCTCACGCCTGCAGGCCACGGTGAATTATTGCAGCGGGAGTGGCGCAGTGAACCGGGAATATTGGAGGACAACTGCGGCGTATTTTTACCGGAGGATTTTCGCGAGCTGCGCCGGTGGCTGCATGCACGGGCGCGCGCGTGAGGTGGGAAGCTGGGTTGCACTCGTGCCGACACGTGGCAGGGTCACAGCATGAAGCGATGGCTGATAAGAATGACGCTCGTGGTACTCGGGCTGGGGCTCGTGCGCGGGGCCGACGGTGGCATGCGCGCGAGCAAACCGGAGTTACGCAAGGAAGTCGTGGCGGTGATCGACGGGCAGCTCGCGGCGTTTCGGGCGGGTGAGACGCAGAAGGCCTATGCGTTTGCGGCGGCGCCCTTGCGGGCGCAGCGTCCGGTGCGCCAGTTCCTCCAAATCGTGGAAAATAATTACCCCGAGATTTGGGCGAACACGCGCGCGGAGTTTGGGCTGGTGCGCGATGATGGTGCGCGCGCGACGGTGCGCGTGCAGGTTTTTTCGAAAGAGGAGCGCGCGGATTACGACTACGGGCTCTCGAAAGAACGCGACGGGGTCTGGCGGATCGAGAGCGTGCTGCGGCACGCGCCAAAAAAGTCTGACCGGGTCTGAGCGGCGAAGGACACGACGGGTACGAAATGAGGCTGTCGGGCCGGTGGTTGGTCGTCGGTGGTTCGTCGCGCGTTGCGAGCGGCGCGATCTGGCCACACGCTTTTCACCCAGGCGGATAGCAGGCGGCGGATAACGACGGGATGGGTGTCAACGCTGGTGGCGCAGCAGGAGTTCCCTGTTCGTGTTTACGTAAATGTCTATCCTACCAAAATCTTAAGTTCCAGGCGTCGCAGTTAATTTAGGCGAAGATGAGACGGTGGTGGACGGCGCGGCCGGGCCATATCCGGAGTTGCAATGCCGGAGGGTTCACAGAATCTCGTCGATCCAACACCTGCTCATGCTGAAGATAATATTTGCGAAGCTGCGCGAGAAATTCTCGCCGTCGCGTGCCAAAAAGCCGGCTCAAACCGAAGCGGCAAAACCTGTTTCCTCTACGAAGCCCTCCGCCGCCACGCCGCGCGGGGAGTCGCGCTCCGGGCGGGGCGGCGGGCCAAGCCACGATGGGCGGCCGTACGACAAATATCGTGGCCAGCCGCGCGATCCGCGCGACGAACCGTACCGCGAGCCACGCGCAGCCGGTGCCGGCGACGGGCGCGAGGCGCGTCCTCGCCGGGATGACTATGGCGCCCGGAGCGAGGATCGCGGCGGTCGGGATTTTCCCTCACGTGGGGGTGGCGGTGCCGCGCGCGGTGGGGCGCGGGGCGAGCGCGAACGTCCGGTCATTGACAAGACGTTTGACCATCCGCGCACGACGGCGATCAAGCCGGCGGTGCCGGTGAATGTGCCCAAGATGGATACGGCTTTTACGGCGTTGGGCTTGTCGGATGCGCTGGCGTTCGGCGTGCAGGAAATGGGCTATGTGACGCCGACGCCGATTCAGGCGCAGGCGATTCCGGTGGTGCTGAAGGGTGGGGACGTCATCGGTTCGGCGCAGACGGGTACGGGTAAGACGGCGGCGTTTGCGCTGCCGATTATCCAACGCCTCGGTACGCACGGAAAGTTGCGCTGCCTGATTCTTGAGCCGACGCGCGAGCTGGCGCTGCAGGTGGAGGAGGCGTTTCAGAAATTTTCCAAGTTCACCGATCTCCGCGTGACGATCGTGTATGGCGGCGTCGGTTACGGGAAGCAATTGGAAGACCTGAAGAGCGGGATGGATATTTTGGCGGCGACGCCGGGTCGGCTCCTCGACCACATGGAACAGGGCAACGTGTCGCTGGCCGACGTGGACATTCTCGTGCTCGACGAAGTGGACCGGATGTTGGACATGGGCTTTCTGCCCGACGTGAAGCGGATCGTGCAAAAATGTCCGAAGAACCGGCAAACCTTGTTTTTCACCGCCACGTTGCCGCCGGAGTTGGAGCAACTCGCGGGCTGGGCGCTGAACAATCCCTTGAAAGTGGAGATCGGTCGCCAGCGGTCGCCGGCGGAGACGGTGTCCCATGCGTTTTATCCGGTCGTGGCGTCGCAAAAATTCGACTTGCTGCAACTGCTGTTGGACCAGACGGATTTCAAGAGCGTCTTGATTTTTTCGCGCACCCGCATGGGGGCGGATCGCATCGCGCATCGCCTCGAAAGCAAGGGGCACACCGTCGGGGTGATGCACTCCGACCGGAGCCAACGCGAGCGCATTGAAGCGCTGGATGGCTTCAAGAGCGGTAAGTTTGAAGTCTTGGTGGCAACGGACATCGCGGCGCGCGGTCTCGATATCGCGGGGGTGTCACACGTAATCAACTACGACGTGCCGGAGAATGCTGAGGATTACGTCCACCGCATCGGCCGCACCGGACGCGCCCAGAACACGGGGGATGCGTTTACGCTCGTGACCGAGGATGATGTGCGCGACGCGCGTTCGATCGAGCGTTACATGGGCGTGACGGTGGAGCGGAAGAAAATTGAAGGATTCCCTTACATCTATTCGGCGCTCTTCGATGAGAAGGCCTTGGCCGACACCGTGGCGGCTGCGGCGAAGCCGGTGAGCCGACTGCACCGCGGAGTGCGTCGTTAAGGAGTACGGCGGTGGCCGAGACCGGCGGGGCCGGGCAAAATAAAAGGCGCGCAGCGATGCGCGCATTGTTTGTACCTGGAGGCTGGCGGCCGAAAATTCGTCGCCGGTGACCAGTAAGTGGCTACATCCAAGCCGGCTGAGCTTCTGCTGTGACCCCATGAGACGCACGCACCGACGCGGGGGGATTTCAGTGGCGATGGGGTGACGCGGGGAATTGAGGCTTGAAGCATATTCCGTGATCAGAATATGATTTCAGCCATGGAGCTGGTCAAAATTTACGAGTGCTTGTGCGACCCGACGCGGTTGCGGCTGCTCAACGTACTCGCGCAGGGGCCGGTGTGCGTGTGCCACTTTCAAGATGTGCTCGGCGAAC
>Ga0114969_10002895_pt1 | contig 13983 bp, 11 predicted proteins | sample M_130807_MF_Meta_FD_87316 | JGI IMG/M metagenome (GOLD analysis project Ga0114969, IMG submission 87316) | Freshwater microbial communities from Lake Montjoie, Canada to study carbon cycling - M_130807_MF_MetaG | ecosystem: Environmental > Aquatic > Freshwater > Lake | place: Lake Montjoie...
GCAATGATGATGATGATCGGGATGGGGATTCCAATAAGCCAAAGCAGACCGGAGCGCATGAGGCACCAAGGGTTGAGTTTCCTAAGGGATAAACAGGTTGGCCTGCTAAATTGTTCCGCGCTCTTGGTTTGATGGGCCGTGACCTTGTCTGGACCGCGCGAGGTCCGGGGCTCTAAACTCGTGGCGAGTTTCCTTTGGAGAATCGCCCGTGCGCAAAGCCATTTTGCTGTCTGCTCTGTTCGCCTGCACCTTGACCGCCGTAGCCTCGGCGCAGCCCGCCTTTATCGAGCGCAAGCAGGTCAGCCCCGCTACCGCCCGTAAATTGGTCGATGCCTGCGTTGCGCGGGCTCAACAGACCAAGCAGACCGTCGGCTGCGCGGTGGTGGATATTTCGGGCGTGCTGATCGATTTTCATGCGATGGGCGGCCAGGCCACTTTCGCGGAAACCGCCATTTTGAAGGCGAAAACGGCGGCGCATTGGCAGCGCGCGACCTCCGCCCTCGAAGACGATGTGAACTCCAAGAAGAATGGCGCGGCCGACTGGATCGGGGATTTCCCACGGTCGGGCGGCGTTCCCATCGTGGTGGACGGGCAGGTCGCCGGCGCGATTGGCGTTGGCGGCGGCAATTCCGAAGAACTCGCCAAGTTCACGCTGGAAACCGTGCTCGGCAAGCAAGCTGCCCAACGCTGAAGCGCAGACGGCCAAGAATGAAGCCGGGTTCTCTGCGAATTCACGCACCATCGAGGGAAGACGGGCTACAATGGCTCTGTCGATATCTGGTTTTCTGAATGAAATTTGACCCGAGGATCATCGCGGTTTGCGCGGCTATATTGGTCGTAGCTGCTGCGTGCGGAGGCCCCGCGCAGCGCCGCGGGCCTCCTGGGGCAATGGCCGGCGCGCCGCGTCCGCCCAGCGAATTGGAGCAGAATATCCGTTTTCTTCTGTCGTTCGATGGGAACAGCGATGGCTCCGTCACACGCGATGAACTGGAAGCGGCGCTGCGCCGCCAATTCGATGGCGCCGATACCAACCATGATGGACGTTTTGACGTCGCGGAAATGCAGGCCGAAAACGACCGCCGCTTTCGTGCCGCCGGGACTGGCGCCTCGCCGCTGATCGATTGGAACCGCAACAATCAGATCGAGTTCGACGAATTCGCCAGCACGGCGCGCTCCATGTTTGCCGAAATGGACAAGGACATGGATGGCAAACTGGATATGGACGAGCTGCGCCTGCCGCGCCAGGGCCAGGGGCCGGCGGCCGCCGCTGGGCCCGGTCAAGAGTGGCGGCGGTAACCAAACCAGCGGGTGGCTTTCCGTCCGCGGGCTAAGTGTAGTAGTTTTGTTCTGTCGTGGAGGGTTATTGTGATGAGGCGCTTCGAGTTATTTGCCGCTGCGGGCTTAAGCTTCGTCGTTTCGTTGCCGATGGCAATGGCGGCGCAACGTCTGCCTGCCGGCGTTCCGGCGAGCGCCTTGCTGCTGCTTCGGTACGACGTCAATCATGACGGGGTGATCACACGCCAAGAAATGGATGGCGGCCTTAAAGTCGATTTCACCGCCGCCGACGAGAACAAGGACAATTGCCTCGACCCGCCAGAGGTGCGCGCGGAAAACCAGCGCCGTCTGGAGCGCGATGGGACGGAAGCTTCGCCCCTCAACGATTGGAACCTGGACGGCTGCGTCGACATGCGGGAGTTCGGCAATACGGTGCATTCCTATTTCGAGCTTGCCGACAAGACCAAGGACGGCCGCGTTTCCCAAGCGGAGCTTCGCGGGCCTTCCATGCCCTTGGCCCCCCCGAGCGGAGCCCCGCGGCGGACCGGTATGGCGCAGGATGGCTCGACCACACAGACCCCGACTAATCCGACGACCGGCCTGCCTTATTAGCTTTGCTTGAGGGGCCGGCAGAAATTCCTACGCGAGAGTGGGGAGAACGCCGTGCCCTCCGCGCCTCCGCGTGAATTTTTTCTTGGGACCGGGTAAGACGGGGGCCAGACATATTCGGACCCGCCTCGCGTCATGACCAACCCCGCGCTGCAGACTGCCGCCGCGCTGCACCGCGCGGGAAGGCTCGCCGAAGCAGCACAGGCCTATGCCGAAATTGTCCGGCGCGATCCCCTGCAGGTCGAGGCGCTGCAAGCGCTCGCGATGCTTCACCTCCAATCGGGCCGCGTCGAAGAGGCTCTGCAACGGTTCGGGCAGGCTATTGCTCTCAAACCGGATTACATTGATGCGCTTGGCAACCGTGCGTCCGTGCTGTTGCGCATGGGCCGGCCGGCCGAGGCGCTCACCGACTTTGACAGGATTGTTGCCCTTCGACCCAATGTGCCGCCCGCGCTGAAGGGCAAGGCAAGCGCGTTGCTGGCGCTCAACCGGCCGCAAGATGCGCTCGCCGTCATCGAAAAGACGCTGGCGCTCGAGCCGAAAAATCCTGACACGCTGTACCGGCGCGCCGATCTTTTGCTGATGCTCAATCGCCATGGCGAAGCGGTTGCGGCTTATGACGCGCTTCTCGCGATGCAGCCCGGTTTCGCGCAAGGCTGGAACATGCGCGGCGTGGCGCTGATCGAAGTGAAGCGTCAGACCGATGCGCTGACTTCGTTCGATAAGGCGGTGACGCTCGATCCGTCCAACGCGGATGCCTGGAACAATCGCGCCAATGTCAATTTCGAGCTGAAGCGCTTTGAAGACGCTGCACGCGATTATGCGGAAGTGCTGAATCGTGCGCCCGATCTGCCCTATGTCGAGGGTTTCCTGATTCAGTGCCGCTTGCGTGTGTGCGATTGGAGCAAACTGGAGAGCGATCGCAAGAGGCTCAATCAGTCGCTCGCGCAAAGGCAGCGGATCATCGATCCGCAGGGCAATCTGGCGATTTCGCGTTCTCCCCCGGATCAACTGCAATGCGCGCGCATTCTGATGGCGGACGAGCCTTCGGGCCCACCGCTCTGGCGCGGCGAGCGGTACGCGCATGAACGTATACGCGTCGCCTATTTGACGGCGGATTTCCGTCCGCATCCGGTCGCGTTCCTGATTGCCGGCGTCTTCGAGCATCATGACAAGAGCCGGTTTGAGACCATCGGCGTGTCGTTCGGCGCCTGGGGTGAAAGCGATATCCGCACGCGAATTCGCGATGCTTTCGAACACTTCCATGACGTGCGAAGCGCATCCGACGGCCAAGTGGCCGCGCTATTGCGCAAGCTGGAAGTGGACGTTGCGGTGGATTTGATGGGGTTCACCGAAGGCTGCCGTCCGGCGATCCTGAAGCAGCGCCCGGCGCCCGTGCAGGTAAATTTCCTCGGGTTTCCGGGCACCATGGGCGCGGAGCACATGGACTATATTCTGGCCGATCGCGTACTGGTTCCGGCGAACGAGCAACAGTTCTACGCCGAGAAGGTGGTCTATCTGCCCGATACCTATCAGGCGAACGATTCCAGACGGCAGGTGGCGGAGCATACGCCAACACGCGCGGAAAGCGGTCTTCCGGAAACGGGTTTTGTGTTCTGTTGCTTCAACAACAATTACAAAATCACGCCTGAGATATTCGACGTCTGGATGCGGCTGTTGGCGGGCACCGAAGGCAGCGTCCTTTGGCTGTTGGAAGACAATCCGGCGGCCGCGCGGAATTTGCGCGCGCAGGCGCAAGCGCGTGGCGTCGCTCCTGAGCGTCTGATCTTCGCGCCGCGCACCACACCAGCGGAACATCTGGCGCGGCAGCGGCTGGCGGATTTATTTCTCGATACCTCGCCTTACACCGCGCACACGACATGCAGCGATGCGCTGTGGGTTGGACTTCCCGTGTTGACGTTCATGGGACCCACCTTCGCGGCGCGCGTTGCAACCAGTCTGGTGACGGCCGCGGGAATGCCGGAATTGGCCAGGGCATCGTTGAACGAGTACGAACAATTCGCGCGGCGTCTCGCGCATGACCGCGATGCGCTCAACGCGGTCAAAGCGAAGCTTTCGCGCAACCGTGACACCTGCGCCCTGTTCGACACGGCGCGGTTCACGGGTCATCTCGAAACGGCGTACTCGCGCATGGTCGAGCAGCGCCGGGCAGGGCGCCCGCCGGAAAGTTTCGCCGTTGAGCCGCTGTCATGAGCGACGCGAGGCTGCAGGAAGCCATGCGTCTGCACCGCGCAGGCCGGCTTGCCGAGCCGGCTCAGGGTTATCATTCCATATTGAAAAATGAGCCGCAGCATGGCGAAGCTTTGTATGCGCTCGCGGTTCGCTTCTTGGCCAGTCAGTTGACCGCTCTCGGGCTGGAGGAATTGATCGTGCCATCGGAAGCGGCTTATGAAAGCGCCGCACTGCGCCTCGCCAGGGAGCCCTAACACTTGAGCACCATAAGAACTAAGTTTGCGCGCGGCCGGGGAGCCATGCCGGCCTTCGATAGGGCGCGGTTCACACGCGCTTTGGAAGGTGCCTTTGTGACAATGGCAGATCACGCTGAGGCAGGTCTTTCGCCCGCAGGTTTCACGGTTGAGGAGAACGCATGAGCGAAGCCCTGCTCCAGGACGCGCTTCAGCTTCGGCGTAGCGGAAAAATCGCGGAGGCCGCGGAAATCTATCGCACGCTGCTGCGCCGCCAGCCCGATCATTTTGAGGCGCTGCATGCGCTGGGCATCATCAGCTATCAAACCGGAAAGATCGAAGAGGCCGAGCGTCTGATCGGGCAGGCAGCGGCTTCCAATCCTGGCGCTTCCGAGGCGGCATACAATCACGCGTGCCTGCTGCAGCGAATGAACCGGCTTGAAGAGGCGCTGTCGGCGTTCGATCGTTCGATCGCCGTGCGCCCCGATTACATCGAAGCTCTGGTGAATCGCGGCGGTGTCTTATGGACTTTGAAACGGTTTCCCGAGGCGCTTGCCAATTCGCAGCGCGTGGTGGACGTGCGCCCCGATCTCGCGGAAGCGTGGAACAATCATGGTAGCGCCCTTCAGGCGGCGGAGCGTTTTGAAGAAGCATTGGCGGCTTACGACCGCGCCGCCGTCCTTAAGCCCAATTATGCCGAGGCCTGGAAGAACAAAGCGATTTTGCTGGCGCGGCTTCAGCGCCATGAAGAATCGCTTGAGGCGAACGACAAGGCGCTGCAGCTTTTGCCGGATAACCCCGAATTGCTCGCGCGGCGCGGCGATCTTTTCGCCCTCATGAATCGCCATGACGAGGCAGCGGCCGCTTACGACAACTATCTCAAGCGCAAACCCGATGACGCCAAGGCGTGGCATGCTCGCGGTTTTGCGTTGAAGCTGCTGAATCGCAGGCCCGAAGCGCTTGCCTGCTTCGAAAGGGCGGTGGCTCTTGAGCCGAACGAGAGCGCCTTGCGTGAGAACCGCGCCAACATGCTGTTCGAACTGGAGCGTTTCGAGGAAGCGGCCGAGGATTATCAAATCTTGCAGGCCAGCCCCGCGGCGCCGACCTGGCTGCCCGGCTATATTGCGATTTGCCATCTTCATTGCTGCGACTGGCGCACGCTGGAATCCGAGCGCGCGCAGGTTTCCGCCGGCCTGGAGGCGGGAGCCTTCGTCATCGATCCGACCGGCAACGCGATCCTGTCCAATTCTCTGGCGGAGCAATTGCAATGCGCGCACATTTGGGCGGGCGGCAAATATCCCGGTGCGAGCGCGCCTTTGAGGCAGCCGGAGCGGCCGCAGCATGACAAGATACGAATCGCCTATCTGTCGGCGGATTTTCGCGCGCATGCGACGGCGTTCCTGATGGCCGGGGTTTTCGAGCACCATGACAGGAGCCGGTTTGAAACGCTGGCTGTTTCCTATTCGGCCGATGACAGAAGTCCGATGCGGTCCCGGCTGGAGCGTTCCTTCGACCGCTTCATCGATATTCGCGATATGAACGACGCGGAGGCCGCCGTGGTTCTGCGTGATCTCGACATCGACATTGCCGTGGATTTGAAGGGCTACACGGCGGAGGGCCGGCCAGGGTTGCTGGGTCAGCGCATCGCGCCTGTGCAAGCGCATTATCTGGGCTTTCCCGGCACCATGGCCGTGGACTATGTTGATTATCTGATCGCCGACCGCATCGTCATTCCGCCGGAGCACCGGGCTTTTTATACCGAGCAAATCGCGTATCTGCCCGACACCTATCAGTGCAATGACCGCGCCCGGCAAGTGCTTGTGCCGCCTCATTCGCGTGCGGATTATGGTCTGCCGGAGCGGGGATTTGTCTTCAGCTGCTTCAACAATAACCACAAAATTTTGCCTGAAACGTTTCAGATCTGGATGCGGCTTCTTTCGCAAGTCGATGGCAGTGTGCTGTGGCTCCTCAGGGACAATGAGGTTGTGGTCCGCAATTTGCGGCGTGAGGCTGCCGCCAAAGGCGTCGCGCCGGAACGGCTGGTGTTTGCGTCGCGCACCGATCCGCAAAGTCACCTGGCGCGCCAGAGCCTTGCGGATCTATTCCTCGACACGCAGCCCTACACGGCGCACACAACCGCAAGCGACGCGCTGTGGATGGGCCTGCCGCTTGTGACGATGCTGGGATCGACCTTCGCGGGGCGGGTCGCGGCAAGCTTGCTCGAAGCGGCAGGCGTTCCGGAACTCATCACCTATTCGTCCGCGGAGTATGAGACGCTGGCGCTGCGACTTGCTCGCGAACCGGCAACGCTTGCAAGCCTCAAAGCAAAGCTGCGCGCCAACCGCGATAGCTGCGCGCTGTTCGACACGGCGCGGTTCACGCGCAATCTGGAAGCGGCGTTTGTACAGATGTGGGAGCGTAACAAAGCCGGTCTGCCACCTGAAACCTTTGTGACGGGAAGCGCTTCGCCGTCATGAGCGATGGATTGCTCGAGAGCGCGCGCCGCGCCCACGAGCTCGGCCATTGGAACGAGGCCGCGCGGCTGTACGCCGGCGCCCTGCGTGCTGATCCGCGCAATGTCGACGCATTGAATGCGCTAGGCAGACTTCATTACGAGCAACGGGCGTTTGAGGATTCGCGGCGTCTGTTCGGTGAGGCGGTGCGGTTGAATCCACAGTCCGTACAGGCTCTCTCGGGGTTGGGCATGGCGCTGCTTGCCCTCCACCGGGCAGGGCAGGCACTTGCCAGTTTCGAGAGCGCTCTGTCGTTCGGTGGTGCGTTTAGAGACGCTTTGCTCGGGCGGGCCAACGCTTTGCGTATGGTCCGGCGTTATGTCGAGGCGGTTGAAGCGTATGATGCGTTTCTTGCCGCCAATCCGGATTCCGGGGAAGCGTGGCACAATCGCGGTGTATCGCTTTGCGAGTTGCGGCGGCTGCATGAAGCCATCGCCTCGCTGAGCAAAGCTATCGAGCTTGCTCCGCAGAGCGCGCAATCGTGGCACAACCGCGGTCTGGCGCACACGGAGTTGAAAGACTTCCAAGCCGCGGCGCGTGACCATGAAAAGGCGCTCGAATTCGACCCCGATATTCCCTTCGCACGCGGATATTTGATTTTCGCCAAGCTCTCAGGGTGCAATTGGCGGGAGATCGATGCTGACCGGGAGGCCGTGAAGCAATCCTTGGGGGAGGGCAAGCCGGTCATCGTGCCCTTCGGCAATGTGATGGTGAGCCATTCACCTGCCGATCAGCGTCTGTGCGCGGAAATGTGGATGCGCCGTTATGCGCCTCCGCCTCCGCCTTTGTGGCGCGGCGAACGTTACCGGCACGCGCGGATTCGAGTCGCCTATGTTTCCGGGGATTTCCGGCAGCATCCGGTAGGCTATCTCATGGCCGGCGTCTTCGAGCACCACGATAAAGCCCGGTTTGAAACCATTGGTGTGTCGTTCGGTCATGACGATAAGAGCGGTATCCGCCGGCGCGTGGCCGGCTCGTTCGATCGTTTCGTGGATGCACGCACGAAAAGCGACTTGGATGTGGCGACGCTTTTACGCACTATGGAAGTCGATATTGCCGTCGACCTGATGGGGCCGACAGCGGATTGCCGGGCCGGAATTTTCTCGTGCCGTCCGGCGCCGGTTCAGGTGAATTTCCTCGGCTATCCCGGCACGATGGGATGCCCTTTCATGGATTACATCATTGCGGACCGTTGTGTGATTCCGCCTGAAGATGAGCGGCATTACAGCGAGCGCATCGCGTTTCTGCCCGACACCTATTTCCCGACGGACAATAAGCATCCTATCGCAGGCCGTGTCCCGGCGCGGAGCGAGGCGGGGCTTCCGGACAGCGGGATCGTATTTTGTGCTTTCAACAACGGGCTGAAGTACGGACCGGAAATATTCGCATCCTGGATGCGCATTCTCGCAGCGGTTCCGCGAAGCGTTTTGTGGCTGCCGCAACTGACGGAGTTCGCGCAAGGCAATTTGCACCAAGAGGCGAAAGCGCGCTGTATCTTGCCGGAGCGTATCCTCTTTGCGCCTTATGTGAAGTCGCAGGCCGATCATATAGGGCGGCTTTCGCTGGCCGATATGCTTCTCGACACGTTGCCCTGCAACGCGCACACCAATGCCGCCGACGCGCTTTGGGCAGGCGTTCCGGTGGTCACCTGCCGAGGGGAAACGTTTGCCGGCCGCGTCGCAGCAAGCCAGCTGAGGGCGATCGGTCTGGAAGAACTCGTGACGGCGACTATCAGCGAGTATGAGGCTCTTGCCATTGCGTTGGCGCAAGACCCACCGTGGCTGACTGCTATCCGTGCAAAACTGGCGCAGAATAAGAAGACGCAAGCGTTGTTTGACACAGAACGCTATACGCGCAATCTCGAACGCGCCTTCACGGAGATGTCCGCGCTTGCGTCACGCGGTGAGCGGCCGCGCAGCTTCGACGTCGCGGAGACCGCGTCGTGAACGAGGCGATATTGGCGCAGGCAGTTCGTGTTCACCAATCCGGCAATTTGGCCGAAGCCGCGCGCCTTTATGCTTCGGTCCTGCAAACGAATCCGCGAAATTTCCAGGCGTTATATCTGTTCGGCTTTGTGCATTTTCAGCTGGGACGCTTTCCCGAAGCCGTCCGGCTGATTTCCGAAGCGGTAAGGATCAACCCGCACGCGCCGGACGCGTTCTATAATCTCGGCTGTGCGTTGCAGCCGCTGAACCGGTATGGGGAGGCTGTTGCGGCCTTCGACCGCGCCATTGCGCTTAAGCCCGACTATGCGGAGGCGCTCATCAACCGCGGCGTGGCTCTAATGGGCGCCAAGCGTCAAGCCGAAGCGGTTGTAAGCTTCGACCGTGCGTTGGCCCTGTTGCCGCGGGATGCTGAGGCAATGTCCAACCGCGCCACTGCTCTGTTTGAGTTGAAGCGTTATCAGGACGCTGCTTCCGGCTATGCAAACCTTGTCGCGGTTGCCCCAGACTTTCCAAACGCGCCCGGCAACGTTGCGCTCGCACGAGCTTATGCTTGCGATTGGCGGCACTGGGATGCGGATCAAGCGGGCATTCATACGGCGCTTGCGGCCGGACGCGCCGCGATTTCGCCGCATGGCAGCACGCTGATCCTCGACGATCCTGCTGCTCAACTTGCCTGCGCCCGGCATTGGGTCACAGACCGCTGTCCGCCGTCGCCTTCGCCTCTCTGGCGGGGCGAGAGTTATCGCCATGAGAAAATCCGGCTGGCCTATGTCTCGGCCGATTTTCATGGGCATGCCACAGCGTTCCTGATCGCCGGGGTGTTGGAACAACACGACCGCAGCCGGTTCGAGATCAACGTGATTTCCTTCAGCCCGAACGACAAGAGCGAAATGCGGCAACGTCTTGTCAGAAGTGCTGACCGGTTCATCGATGTGACCGCAAAAAGCGATTTGGAAGCTGCCGTTCTGATGCGGCGGATGGAAATCGATATTGCTGTGGATATGAAGGGCTTCACCGACGGTTGCCGTCCGGGAATTTTTGCGCACAGACCCGCCCCGGTGCAGGTGAATTATTTGGCGCATCCCGGCACCATGGGTGCTCCCTATATGGACTACATTCTTTCCGATGCCACCGTTATCCCTTCGGATCATCATGCGTACTACACGGAGAAGATCGCGTATTTGCCCGATTGCTATCAGGCAAACGACGATAGGCGCGCCGTGCCGCCATGCACGCTGACACAGGCGCAGGCCGGGTTACCCGAGCAGGGGTTTGTGTTCGCCAGCTTCAACAACAGCTACAAAATCACGCCGCAGATGTTCGACGTCTGGATGCGCCTGCTGCACGACGTTGAGAACAGCGTGCTGTGGCTGCTGGAAGACAATGCGGCAGCGGTCATCAATCTCAAACGCGAAGCGGAAGCGCGTGGCATATCCGCAACCCGTTTGGTGTTCGCGCCCCGCATGCGGTTTGAGGATCACCTGGCCCGCCACGCTTTGGCGGACCTGTTTCTCGACACCCTGCCGTGTACGGCACATACGACGGCGAGCGACGCGCTTTGGATGGGGCTTCCTGTGCTGACGGTTTGCGGGAAGACATTTGCCGGGCGTGTGGCCGCGAGTCTTCTGCACGCGGTTGGTTTATCGGAGTTGGTTACACCTTCGTTGGAGGCTTATGAAAATGCAGCTCTGGTGTTGGCGCGCGATCCTCAGAAGCTCGCAGCGTTGAAGGCGGTGCTCGTGCGAGACCGGTATGCGGCGCCACTTTTCGATACGGCGCGCTTCACGCGGACTCTGGAATCCGCGTTTTCTGCAATGCATGACCGGTACCGGCAGGGGTTGGCGCCGGCCGGCATTGCTATTCCGTCCACGGATTGATCTGTGGATACGGAAAGCGCCTTGCTCCAGCAGGCCATGCGGCTGCATCAAAGCGGCGAGCAGGCGCGCGCGGCAGAGCTTTACGCGCAGGTGCTACGGACCGCTCCGAACAATTTCCAGGCGCTGTTTTTCCTTGGCATGCTGCATGGTGAGCAGGGCCGTTTTGAAGAGGCGCAGTTTTTCACCGGCGAAGCCGCAAGAGCCAATCCACGTTCGCAGGAAGCGTTCTTTTTGAGAAGCTACGCCTTGCAGCAGCTTGGCCGCTACATGGATGCGCTTGCATGTCTGAATCGCGCGCTCGACATCAACCCGGTGTTGAAGGAAGCGTTGCTGAATCGTATTGGGCTGCTGTTCCGGTTGCGCCAGTTTGAGGAAGCGGCCGGAGATTGTGAGCGGCTGCTTGCGCTCGATCCCGAATACCCGTTCGTCCGCGGCAATCGCTTGTTCGCGAAATTGCAGAGCTGCGATTGGCGCGATTTAGCGGTTGAAAAAAGTGCGATCGCTGCCGCGGTAGCTGCGGGGAAACGCGTCATCGCGCCGTTTCAAGCAAGGGCACTGGGACTTTCGCCGCCGGAAGAACTGCGCTGCGCCCAAATTTGGGTTGCTGATCAAGTGCCAAGAGTCTCGCCGCTGTGGCGCGGCGAGATGTACCGGCATGAGAAAATTCGCCTTGCCTATCTATCTGGCGATTTTCATTCCCACGCGGTCGCGAACCTCATGGCCGGTGTGTTTGAGCACCATGACCGCCAAAACTTTGAGACGGTGGCGATTTCGTTTGGTCCGGATGACGCCAGCGAAATGCGAACGAGGCTCACTGGCGCATTCGATCGCTTTATCGATGTGCGAGGGCGCAGCGATTTCGACATTGCAAGCGCGATCCACGAAATAGAAACGGACATCGCCGTGGACCTTATGGGTTTCACGGAAGGGGCGCGGCCGGCGATTCTGGCGCTCCGGCCCGCGCCTGTGCAGGTGAATTATCTGGGTTTTCCGGGGACGATGGGGTCCGGATGCTGGGACTATATAATCGCGGATGGGGTAGTGCTGCCGGACGATAAGCATCGTCACTATGCCGAAAAGGCCGCAACGCTTCCCGGCGCCTTCATGCCTGCGGACGGGGCCCGTGCCATAAGCGCCCAGGCGGTCACCCGCGCGGAAGAAGGCCTGCCGCAAGGCGCGTTCGTGTTTTGCTGCTTCAACGCGCCTTACAAGATCACGCCCGAAATATTTTCCATCTGGATGCGGCTGCTTTCCGCTACGCCCGGCAGCGTGTTGTGGCTCGGGCAAATCGACGCGGCGGCGCAATGCAACCTGCTTCGCGAGGCGGAGGGGCAGGGGGTGCCCCGGAGCCGAATCGTCTTCGCGGGACGGCGGCAATCTCCGGCCGAGCACCTTGCCCGGCTGGCGTTGGCGGACCTTTTTCTGGATACGGTCCCGTACAACGCCCATGCAACGGCCAGCGATTCGTTATGGGCCGGTTTGCCGGTTCTGACCTGCCGGGGAGGCACATTTGCAGGCCGGGTGGCGGCCAGTTTGCTGCAAGCGGGCGGCTTGTCCGAGCTAATTGCCGTTTCCCTGGCGGAATACGAAAGCCGGGCTTTGCAATTGGCGTGCGATCCAAATCGGCTTGGCACCCTCAAGGCCAAGGTGATCGCGGCCCGAACGTCGGCCCTTTTTGACACAGTTCGGTACACCGCCAACCTGGAAAACGCCTATATTTCGATGTGGGAGCGCAGCCGGTTGGGGTTAGGCCCCGCTGCTTTCACGGTTCCAGATTCCTAACCATAATCACGGCCTTGACACTGCAGGCCCACATGCTTACACCCCGCCGTTCTTCGCGTTATGTTTCTGACGCCCGCGGGGGCGTAGCTCAGTTGGTTAGAGTGACGGCCTGTCACGCCGTAGGTCGCGGGTTCGAGCCCCGTCGCTCCCGCCAGTCTTCGCCAAGAGGCGAGGACTGTTTGTCGAAGCTCGGCCTTTCATGGCCACGCGGCCTTTCCAGCCTGTGACTTGAGCCCCGAGAGAAGGCGAAAAAGCCTTTCTTTTGCTGCCGAATCTTGCTCTAACCCGCGCGTTGCAACCGGGTCGCCGCCTCACTATTACTGCACCTGCGAAATCGGCCCGACGCAGTTTCCCGCCTCACGTATCGGTTCGATGCGTTCGGCCCGGTCACGAGATGCGAGTAGGTTCATGGATGGTTTCCTTCTGGAATATCTGCCGATTCTGCTTTTCATCGGGCTTGCCGCGGTGCTCAGCACGGCTCTGGCGGTTATTCCCCTGGTGATCGCGCCGAGCAAACCGGACCCTGAAAAGGTATCGGCCTACGAGTGCGGCTTCCCCCCCTTCGACGACGCCCGCATGAAATTCGATGTGCGCTTTTATTTGGTGTCGATCCTGTTCATCATTTTTGACCTTGAGGTTGCGTTTTTGTTCCCCTGGGCCATCTCGCTGAAATCGACGGGCATCTTTGGCTTCCTTTCCATGGTGACCTTTTTGGCGGTTCTGACCGTCGGATTTATCTACGAATGGAAGAAGGGAGCGCTCGAATGGGAGTGATCCTGCCGAATACGCCATACGGCTTGGCCGGGCGTGCCGCCGTTGAAGGTGGCGCCCGCATTCCCGACAACGACCCCTATTTTGCCGCGATGGGCGAGGAGTTGAAGGACAAAGGATTCATCGTCGCCAGCGCCGATTCGCTGGTTACCTGGGCGCGCACCGGCTCGCTGATGTGGATGACGTTCGGGCTGGCCTGCTGCGCCGTGGAAATGATGCAGGCTTCCATGCCGCGCTATGACGTGGAGCGATTCGGCTTCGCGCCGCGCGCCTCCCCGCGGCAGTCCGATGTCATGATCGTCGCCGGCACGCTGACCAACAAAATGGCCCCGGCGCTGCGCAAGGTCTACGACCAGATGCCGGAGCCACGTTACGTGATCTCGATGGGAAGCTGCGCCAATGGCGGCGGCTATTACCATTATTCCTATGCCGTGGTGCGCGGCTGCGACCGCATCGTGCCGGTCGACGTCTACGTGCCGGGCTGCCCGCCCACCGCTGAGGCGTTGTTGTACGGCATTCTGCAACTCCACAAGAAAATCCGCCGCGTCGGAACTATTGATCGTTAAGCATTCATGACCCAGCCCGTCCCTTCTAGCGACCGCCTCTTCGAGACCCGCGCGCATCTGCTTCAGGCGCTGCCGGGCGACGTGGCGACGGCCGAGATCATACGCGGCGAACTGATCGCAACAGTGAAGCGGGCGTCCATCGTCAAAGTCGCGACCTTCCTGCGCGACGCCGCGGTTTGCCAGTTCACCCAGCTGATCGACATCTGCGGCGTCGATTA
>Ga0114969_10002900_pt1 | contig 13973 bp, 12 predicted proteins | sample M_130807_MF_Meta_FD_87316 | JGI IMG/M metagenome (GOLD analysis project Ga0114969, IMG submission 87316) | Freshwater microbial communities from Lake Montjoie, Canada to study carbon cycling - M_130807_MF_MetaG | ecosystem: Environmental > Aquatic > Freshwater > Lake | place: Lake Montjoie...
AAATTTACTATTAATTAAGAATCAATTTTAGCTTTTGCTAACATGGAATCTACCTTTTGTGTAAAACAATTTTCATGAGAAGGTTTATCTTGTTCTTATGTCCTTCTTCAACTAAACCGTGTAAATCATCTTCGCCATCACCTGGTTCATGTACTTGTGCTAGTTCAGGATAAACTAAATCCCAGTGATAATCATGCGGAAGCGGTTCAAATGAAGACATAACAAAAATCGCCACCTCTACTAGAAGACCCGTTACCAACATCGCAGATGCTCCAGGCCAGTGCATGATTTTAAATAATGCACCAAGGATTACAACAGCTGCTCCATACCCATAGAAATACTTCATAAAAGTTTTCCATTTCAAACTACCAGGGACCATTCCAAAAATCTTCATAACTCTACGTATTAAATTTAACCTAACTTATCTACAAAATGTATTCTATTTTAATTCAATCTCATCAATTTCTTCTGCACTACCCTCTTGTAGAAGATCGGCACCACCTCTACCCATGTGCGTCATCACATTACGGAATCCAATGTATGATTTAGCAGTATCTTGATACTCATAAGATCTAGTAGAAGTCATACAGTAGTAACCAATATCCTTCCATGAACCACCTCTTAATACTTTTTGCTTCAATTTCGGTGGATCCCAGTCTAACGCATCGTATCTGTATTCAGCATTAATATCGTTTGAGAACTCGTATACAGATTCATCAAAAGCTGTTTCACACCATTCTGATACATTACCTGCCATACAATATAAACCAAAACCATTTGGTTGATAAGAGAAAGCTTTTACAGTATGGAAACCTCCATCCTCTTGGTAACGTCCGCGCATAGGTTTGAAGTTAGCTAAGAAACATCCATAAGAGTTACGTGTGTAAGGACCTCCCCATGGATATTGAGAACCTGCTAAATCTCCTCTTGCAGCTCTTTCCCATTCAGCTTCACTTGGTAAACGAAAATCGTTTAAATACATATCACCCATTGCTAATAACCAAGAGTTTAATAAATGGGATCTCCAAGTACTAAATGCTCTTGCTTGCGTCCAAGTTACACCAACTACTGGATAATTGTCATATGCTGGATGATTGAAGTACATATTTGTCATTGGATCATGGAAAGCATAGGTAAAATCTCTCACCCAACATAAAGTATCTGGATAAACATTTATAACCTCTTCAATGATAAAACGAGATCTATCAGCGTGACCACGAATCGCGTTATTTTGCAACTTTTTATTTACATGTCCTAAATTTAAGTCCATACCTTGAGGCTCCTCATTATAAGGATTCGCTGGAGTACTTAATTTACGATGGTTATCCGAAATAACTTGTCCTTTACCATCAATCCCGTTTGGAACAATCTCTACACGTCCACGTCTAGCAGCTTCTCGAAGATCTAACCAGTAATATTTGTATAATAATTTACGGGTATCAATCTCGCGTTTTTTGTAAAAACGTTCGTTAGAAGGATAATACATATCCGCTAGAATTGGAAGCATTTTTTCATCCTCATAGCTAAATTGTTTGTCCCAGTTTAAGGAAAACAACTCTCTATTTTTAGGACGATCACTTGCTTCGTAATCAACCATCTCTTTAGAGCTTTCGTCGAAATAACGTTCTTTGTAATTGATAAATTCTCCAGATATTTCATCTTCGATTAAATCTGTGTTTGCATAAATCAACTCACGAGCGATTGAATCTCGAACATGATCACAAAACTGACGATACTCGTTGTTTGTGATTTCTGTTTGATCCATATAGAATGCTTGAACAGATGCCGTTTTCTTACGAGAATTATGTAAGAATGGAACATCTTGGTCATCATCTCCCATATTGAAAGCTCCACCTTTGACATAGACCATTCCTAACGGAAGCTCCGGTTGATACGTTGGTCGTCCCAAAACTCCAGTTAAGTGACCAGTTCTTGTACTACATGCTGTTAGTACAATACTTAAAAGACCTAAAAAAACTACTTTATTCATTTTACTTTGTTTTAAATTCCGGACACCATTTAACAATCTACAGGATCAAATGCGTTTATGATATAACGGAAATACTTAAAAATGGTTACAAAAATCGATATTTTTTTTTAAAATTACAACCACCTTGGATGTTTTGATTTTTCCGAAGGGGGTATTGGGGCAATATATCTATATCTTAATACTATTTCATGTGTGCCATTTGATGCACTCAAAATACTATTTGCATTTAGATCAAAAGAATAACCAAGTGTAATATTTTTTAAAGGATAAAAACCGGCCATCATACAATAAGTGTTTGTTGTCCTGATGGTTAACCCAGCATAAAACAAGTTCGAATGGATGTATCTTAGGTTTATATCACCTACATGTTTAATCAAATCACTCATTACTAATAGTTGAACTTCGACATCTCTTTTAGGTCCTAAAATATTTGATAATCGATGTCCAACATTTACAAAATAATGTCTTTCAAACGTAAAATTAGATGTATGAATTGTAGGTTTATTAAAATGGGCGCTAGATAAACCTACATAATAACCTTTAAAACTCTTGTAATAAACTCCAAAATTACCATCTATACTATTCCCTGAACTCGCAGTTGGAAGTGATGCGTCCACAGCGGAAGTTGGAGGAATCCAATTCGGCTCTAATCCGAAATTCAATAAGCCAATACCTAACCCTACATTCAATACTCCAGACTCACCAATTTGAAATGGATAAGCATAATTTAATAATAATCTATTTTGGCGAATAGGACCAATTGCATCGTGATAAAACGAAAGGCCAGCTCCTCCAACGGCATATTTACTCAAATTCATTTCACAATTGAATATAGCTGTGTTTGGAGCTCCAGCAACTTTATCCCATTGATTACGATACACCATTGCGCTAGATACGCCTTCCTCAACACCAGTTATAGCAGGATTAATTCTTAATTTATCAAACATAAAATGCGTCATTAATATATCTTGTTGCGCAAGAACATTGTCAGCAACAAAAACAATTAACAAACAAAAAAGAAGATTTTTAATCATCTTATAATTTTATATTTTTCAAGTTGTTAAATTAAAAATAGGCTTGTAAAGACCTAAATTTAGGATGCTAAAGTACAGAAAAAATGTTGATTTTTCAATGTTAACACTAAAAAAGTGTAGTTTTCAACAATGATTTGTTACTTTTCGAAAAACATAATTAAAAAACTAGATAACAATTTTAGCTTTATTTTAAATAAAAGCTGGTTATCATTTTAGTTTTTGGTATGTCCTCCACCAAAGATCTGGTATTTCATTTTTTAAAGCGAAATCGTAATCTTCTTGATTGCAAGGTATGAGATAGTGTCGATCATAACGTGAATTCGCTTGTTTAGGATGAGGAACTTCCATCCACCATCTTTGGGATTTGTTACTTTTATAAAAAATCAAGTCTTTTTCAAAATCTTCATGATTGACCATAAATTTTGTGTATTCAGATTTAGTACACTTTGGGAAATCACCTTTTCGATCTGCAACTCCTTCTATAAAATACCATAAAATTTGCGCAATTATTTGATTGGATGCATTTGAAGTAACATTAGGGAAAAGATTAAATAATGCAAAAGCAGAAAGCTTATCGCTTATACCTGCGTATTTAGCAATTTGACAAACTTGTTCTGCATAAAAACCATTTGGGGAATTATATACCTCTCCACTAAAATCGGAGGCCTTGATTGAACACAAATCTATATTTAAAATATCCGCATTTCGAATTAGTGGTTCTGCTTTTCTAAAATCTGTATTAAACTCACCTAATCTCAAAGTATCGAAATATAATTTTTCAAACAAATCCATTTCAGACTGCTTAACAAATGGTGCTTGAAGTCCTATGATTGAATAATTAAATAAGAATGATGGATTATGTACCAAAATAGAACTCAAGTAACCATCGTATTTTGGATCATTGTCTGCATCTCCAAAATCCATTTTAGAATCAATCGTGGTAATATTTACAGATTGCTCTAAATTTTCATAGCCTTTATAAACAGGAAATAGTAAATCTTGTGAACCTCCAATGATAATCGGAATAATTTCATTTTTAACTAATTCTTCGATTACATGCGAAACAGCAAAATAAGTATCTTCTATTGTTTCACCTGGTAAAATATTTCCAAGGTCATACAATTTCTTTTCCCAATGTGCACTCGGAAATAAACGATAGAATTCAGCTCTAAAACGTTCATCTATTTGATTTTCAAACTCTTTTACTCCATTTCTAAACTCAGGACAATAGAAAATTGCTATACCGCCTTTTTCAATTGCAGGAAAATCTCCTTCGGTGTGCGAATAAATCGAAGTTGCTATCGACTGTTCTTCGTTAGAATCTATTTGAATTGGTTGAAAGAAGTAAGAAATATCCATTTGAGTGACGAGTGAAGCGTTAAGAGTGACGATGAATAGATTAGTTATTTTTTCTTTTTAGCTGGCGCTTTTTTGGCTGACGCCTTTTTGGTAGCGGAAGCTGTAGTGGTTTTTTTAGCAAATCTTCCTGTTTTTTTAGCTGCTGGTTGTTCCTTATGAAGTTTGACACATTCTTCATAGGTAAGAACTTCCCAATTTGAATCTTTTGGAAGTTTGACATTGTCTTTCCCAACTTTTAAATATGCACCCCAACGACCGTTTAAAATTTGCATATCTTCTTGTTCTGGAAAAACTTTTAGAATTTTATTTGCATCATCTTCTCTTTTTCGCAAGATAATTTCACGAGCTCGATCTAGAGAAACAGTCATGGGATCATCTTCTTTTTTCAAAGAAACAAACGCTTTTCCGTGCTGTAGATACGGTCCAAATCTTCCCACATTTGCTTTTACAACTAACTCTTCAAACTCCCCTAATGTTCTTGGTAATTTAAACAACTCTAAAGCAGCTTCAAGTGTCATCGAATCTAAATTCTGTCCTGTTCTCAAAGATGCAAATTGGGGTTTCTCCCCATCTTCTTTTTCGTCGCCAATTTGAACCATTGGTCCGAAGCGTCCGATACGAACAATTATTTTCTTTCCAGATTCCGGATGCACTCCTAATTCTCTTTCTCCAGTTGCTCGATCAGAATGCTCCAAGGTATTCGTAACATTCTCATGGAAAGGACTGTAAAAGTCTTGCAACATTTTAGTCCATACAATTTCACCTTGTGCTATTTCATCAAATTGTTGCTCGACTTTCGCTGTAAAATGGTAATCCATGATACGATCAAAATGTTCGCATAAGAAATCTGTTACGACAATACCTATGTCTGTTGGGAATAATTTATTTTTTTCTTTTCCAGTAACTTCTGACTTTTTTTCTTCGGAAATTGAATCATTAACTAATTCAACCACTATGTATTCTCTTATTTCTCCTTCTCTCTCTTCTTTTTCTACATAACCTCGTTTTTGGATGGTAGAAATCGTAGGCGCATATGTTGATGGTCTTCCTATTCCTAGCTCTTCTAGTTTCTTAACCAAAGAAGCTTCTACATAGCGAGGAGCGGGACGAGAGAAACGTTGTGTCGCTTTTATATTTACACGTTCTAATTTTTCTCCAATAAACACTTCAGGAAGCAATTCAGAATTTTCAACTTCTTCTTCATCCAATGTTGCAGCAAGATATACTTTCAAGAAACCATCAAATTTAATAACTTCCCCTTTTGCATTGAATACATCCTCTAGTGATTGATCGCCAATTTTTATTGTAGTACGCTCTAATTTTGCATTACTCATTTGAGAAGCAATAGATCGTTTCCAAATTAAATCATACAATTTAACTTCATCTGATTCTCCTGTAGTAGAATGTGCTGAAAAATCGGTTGGTCTTATAGCTTCATGTGCTTCTTGTGCACCTGCGTTTTTAGTTTTATATTTTGTAGGATTTGAATATGGTTCACCATAAGCAGTTATAATCTCATCTTTCGCACCATTCAAAGCAGTATCTGAGAAATTTACAGAATCCGTTCGCATGTAAGTTATTTTTCCAGCTTCGTACAAACGTTGTGCAACAGACATTGTTCGTGAAACGGAGAAGCCTAATTTTAAACTTGCTTCTTGTTGCAGCGTTGAAGTTGTAAAAGGAGCTGATGGCGTTTTTGTTGCTGGTTTTGTTTGAACATCTAGTACATTAAAAGTAGTGTGGCGAAACTGCTCTACGAGTGTGTGTACCTCTTCGAGGGTTCCGATGTTTCTTGCAATATCTGCTTTGATTTTTTCTTTTCCTTTGGAGAAAACTGCTTGAATTTTATAAAAAGTTTCAGATGCGAATGCACGAATTTCCTTTTCTCTTTCAACAATTAATCTTACTGCAACAGATTGAACGCGACCTGCAGATAAACTAGGTCTCACTTTTTTCCATAAAACAGGAGAGAGTTCGAAACCAACTAACCTATCCAGAACTCTTCTTGCTTGTTGTGCATCTACTAAATTAATATCTATTCCTCTTGGATTTTCAATTGCTTTTATAATTGCAGCTTTGGTTATTTCATTGAACGTAATTCTTCTCGTTTCTTTTTTAGCTAATCCTAAAGTTTCATATAGATGCCATGATATTGCTTCTCCTTCGCGGTCCTCATCCGTTGCTAGCCAAACAATTTCTGCCTCTTTACTTAATTTTTTCAACTCGGCTACCACCGCTTTTTTATCTGCAGACACTTCGTAGTTTGGATGGAAATTATTCTCAATTTCTATCGCCATTCCTTTGGATGCTAAGTCTCTAACGTGACCATAACTAGATTTAACAACGAAATCTTTTCCGAGATACCCTTCAATTGTTTTTGCTTTTGCAGGGGACTCAACAATTACTAAATTCTTAGCCATGTGTTTTTTGCTTTATTATAAATGCGATGCAAAATAAGGTGTTTTAAAATTGAAAAACAAACGGAAAAGATAAAAAGGAGATTTGAGAGAAGAGAAACGAGAGACGAGAGACGAGGATGATGGATGGAGTTGGGGAGAGATTGCAGGGGTATTAGTGGGGTGAGTTAGTAGATGTAAGGCTGGAGAAACAGCGGGTAAGGTAGCAGATGCAAGGTTATGTTATTGGGATAAGATAGCAGATGTAAAGGCGGGTGAGGTAGCGGGTGAGGTAGTAGATGTATATAGCGGGTGAGGTGGTTGTTATTGCAGATGTAAAGGCGGGTGAGGTGGTTGTTATTGCAGATGTAATTGCGGGTGAGGTTAGCGGGTGAGATAGCAGTTATAGCAGATGTAAAGGCGGGTGAGGTGGTTGTTATTGCAGATGTAATTGCGGGTGAGGTAGCGGGAGAGGTGGATGTATATAGCGGGTGAGGTGGTTGTTATTGCAGATGTAATTGCGGGTGAGGTGGTTGTTATTGCAGATGTAATTGCGGGTGAGGTGGTTGTTATTGCAGATGTAATTGCGGATGAGGTGGTTGTTATTGCAGATGTAATTGCGGATGAGGTGGTTGTTATTGCAGATGTAATTGCGGGTGAGGTTAGCGGGAGAGATAGCAGTTATAGCAGATGTAAAGGCGGGTGAGTCACGACTCACCCGAACGGTAACAAAAATTAACAACTGACATTTTGGCACGGTTTGATTTTTTTGGTAAATTTGCAGGTATAAAAATAAAAGTATAAAAATGAGCAACATTGATTTAGGAGCAAGCAAAGTCATTGATGAGAAAAGGCAGGGAGAAGCGATTCAAATTGAACGTAGCGTACCTGCTAATGGAAAAAAATTATTTTTAGAGAGTTATGGATGTGCTATGAACTTTTCGGATAGTGAAGTCGTAGCTTCAATATTAAGTGAAAAAGGGTATACAACAACACGTGATGAGCTAGAAGCAGATGTTATTCTGTTAAATACCTGTTCCATCCGAGATAATGCGGAGCAAAAGGTGCGAACGCGTTTGAACGATTTTAAAAATCGCAAGAAAAGACAACCTGGATTAATCGTTGGTGTACTAGGCTGTATGGCAGAACGATTAAAACAAAATCTGTTAGAAGAAGAAAAATTGGTGGATATTGTTGCCGGTCCAGATTCGTATCGAGATTTACCTAATTTAATAGTAGAAGTTGAAGGCGGACAAAAGGCAGTTAATGTTTTGTTGTCCCGTGAAGAAACCTATGCAGATATAAGTCCTGTTCGTTTAGATGGAAAAGGGGTTAGTTCATTTGTTAGTATTACACGTGGTTGCGATAATATGTGTTCCTTTTGCGTGGTTCCATTTACAAGAGGCAGAGAGCGTTCAAGAGACCCTCAAACCATTATTGAAGAATGTACTACATTATTTAAAAATGGGTATCGAGAGATCACTTTACTAGGACAAAACGTCGATAGTTACCGATGGAATATGACGAGTAAAGGTGAAATAAAAGACGAAAATTTACCAACTACTAATTTTGCGGAATTATTAGAAATGGTAGCTTTAATAAATCCATTATTACGTATTCGATTTTCAACTTCTCATCCTAAAGATATGACGGATGAAGTTTTGGAAACAATGGCAAAATATTCCAATATTGCAAATCACATTCATTTACCTGTACAATCTGGTAACAATGAAATGTTGTATCGTATGAATCGAGGTTATACGCGTGAATGGTTTTTAGCTAGGGTTGACGCTATTCAAAGAATATTACCTAACTGTACTATTTCCACGGATATTATAACTGGATTTTGTGGAGAAACGGAAGAAGAGCATAAAGAAACACTTTCTTTAATGAAAGCAGTGAAATTTGATTTTGCGTATATGTATATGTACTCTGAACGACCTAAAACTTTAGCAGAACGAAAATTCAAGGATGATGTTCCAGAAGAAGTGAAAAAATCTCGTTTGACCGAAATTATCAATTTACAACGTGAAAATTCATTACATGCACATCAGGGATTTGTTGGTCAAACACAAGAAGTGTTAATTGAAGGATTTTCAAGACGTTCTGAAGAACATCACGTTGGACGAAATCAAAACAATATAAAAGTAGTATTTCCAAAAACAGACTTACCAATCTCATCTTATGTACAGGTAAAGATAACAGACTGTACATCTGCAACATTGATGGGAGAAGTAGTAGCTTTATAAATTATGAATTTACAACAAATTAAGCAGCGATTTGGTATTATTGGAAATTCTCCTTTATTAAACCGTGCTTTGGAAATCGCAGCACAAGTAGCACCTACGGATATTTCCATTTTGGTAACCGGTGAAAGTGGAACGGGTAAAGAAATTATTCCTCAAGTTATACATCAATTAAGTGCGCGAAAACATGGAGAATATATAGCTGTAAACTGTGGCGCAATTCCTGAAGGCACGATTGATTCCGAGTTATTTGGACATGAAAAAGGCTCTTTTACTGGTGCTAGTGGAAGTAGACAAGGATATTTTGAAGTAGCAAATGGAGGTACATTGTTTTTGGATGAAGTAGCTGAATTACCCATGCAAACACAGGTCCGCCTATTACGTGTTTTAGAAACTGGAGAATTTATTCGCGTTGGTTCTTCCAAAGTGATAAAAACAAATGTTCGCGTTGTAGCAGCTACCAATGAAAATATGCAACGTGCAATTTCTTCTGGAAAATTTAGAGAAGACTTATTGTATCGATTGAGTACTGTACCGATTGCATTACCAGCACTTCGTCAACGAAAAGAGGATGTCAACTTATTATTTCGAAAGTTTGCTAATGATTTTGCTGAAAAATATAGAATGCCTGCAATACGACTTACTCCTGAGGCTGTTACAATTATTGAAAATTATACTTGGTCGGGAAATATTCGCCAATTAAAAAACTTGGTTGAACAAATTTCTGTGATTGAAAGCAAACGCGAAATCGATGAAATAACCATTCAAAGTTATCTTCCAGCTGTCAGTGAAAACTTACCGAGTGTGATTTCTAAAAAAGAAGAATCTATTTCCGAACGAGACATTATGTATAAATTTCTTTTTGATATGAAAAGTGATTTGAATGACTTAAAAAAACTCGTTCATGAATTAATTAATAAAGGGACTGATTTTCAATTAAATTCTGAACAGGCGGCAATGATTAATCGTATGCACAGCGAAATGTCACCTAATACTGTCGAGACACATATTTATCAACCAGCAATAGAAGGAACAAAATTTGTGAAAAATGATGAAGTCTATCAACAAGATTTTCATGAACATATTGAAGTAGAGGAATCCTTGTCATTAGAAGACCGAGAGAAAGAATTGATTCAGAAAGCCTTGGAAAAACATCGTGGCAAACGTAAATATGCAGCAGAGGAGCTTGGGATTTCAGAGCGTACTTTATACCGAAAAATAAAAGAATATAACATACAAGCGAAATGAGAATTTTACTTTACTCTTTTATTATTCTATTCACATTAGGTTCTTGTTGGCCAACTAGTATTTCATTTAAAGATACAGGTTCAATGCCTGAAGAATGGAAAACATTTTCAATTAACACATTAGAGAATAATGCGCCAAATGCACCGATTAGTTATCCTTCGTTATTAGCGGATGATATTCGGGACGGAATACAAAATAACACACGGCTTAAATTATCGACTACACAAAATAGTGGAGAGGTTAGAATAGAAGGGATTATTTCAAGTTATATGATCTCCCCTATAGCGATGCAACCGGGTGATAATGCGGCGAAAAATAGATTAACTATTACTAGTAATTATAAAATTCATATACTTGTACCTAAAGAACAAGAAATGCAAGTAAGTTGTTCTCGTTTTGCGGACTACAATTCCGATCAAGATTTGGGTGCTGTAGAGAACGAATTATTAAAAGATATTAATAAACAAGTCGTTCAAGATATTATTAATAAATTATTATCTAATTGGTAAGATGAATATACACGATATTGCTTTACGTATTGAAAACCCTGCGTTACTTGTATCGAGTGATATTCCAGTTTTGCATGAATTAGCTAAAAAATATCCATATGCACAATTATTCTCTCTCCTGTATTTAACAGCTTTAGCAAAAGATCAATCTTTAGAATTAGAAGATGCTTTAGATAAACATGCTTATAAAATTACAGATCGTGTAAGGCTGTATGAAGTATTACACGAGAAAGAAGAAGAAAATAATTTTGTGCGAGAACTTTACGAAATAGCTACTGAAACTTTGCCAGAGGTAGAAATAAATACCCTTGAAAATCAGAAACAAGACGTTGAGAAAATTATTGAAAATACGGTAGAATCCGAAGAAATTAAACGAACAAATACTGCATCGAATGAAATTGAAGTAACAATCTTTGAAAACATTCAAGAAAATAATGAAAAAGAATTAGATTTAGATATTATTTCAAATGCTATTTCAGGTGTATTTGAAAGAGAGTTTGAACCAAAAAGGATTCTGGAAAAAAATAACAATAGCATCGTTGACGCACCTACTAATATTCCTTTGCATATAGAGACAGAAAATACAAAGATTAGTTTTAAAGGCTCTAGACAACCTTTTAGCAAATGGCTAAAAATTGGAAATGAACCTGTTTTAAGTGAAAAAGTAGAAAATTCTGCAGAAAAAATAATAGACAATTTTATACAAGAAGATCCAAAAATACGTCAACCAAAGAAAGAATTTTATTCCCCAATTAAACAGGCGAAAAAAAGTTTAGATTCAGAAAACTTACAATATACAGAGACATTAGCAAATATTTTAGGCCTACAAGGTAATTATCCAAAAGCAATTTTAGCTTATGAACAATTATGCTTGACAATTCCAGAAAAAAAGACTTACTTTGTACAAAAAATTAAAGAGTTAAAAGAAAAATTAAATTCATAAGTTATGGCGGTACTATCAATTATTATCATTTTAGCAAGTATTTTATTAATTGCTGTTATTTTTATTCAAAATCCAAAAGGTGGAGGTTTATCTTCTGACTTTGGTTCAGCAACACAAATAGGAGGTATTCAAAAAACAAATGAATTTATTGATAATTTCACGAAGATTTTGGCTGTAGTTATTGCTGTATGTAGTATTGCAATGACTGTTATTTCTACCCCAAAGAAAACTGTTCAAGCACAACCAACTGAACAAGCTCCGCAAAACGGTGCTCCACAACAATAAAATTTATCTTACTAAAATATATAATGTCAGTATGTCGAACATACTGACATTTTTTTTGTTTAAAAATGGACAAAAAATGAAAAAATGTCAAAGAAGTGCACATGGCACACATTTGGTGTAAAATAAAACGAAACTTTAAATTTATTGTTTATGTCTATATCATTTAAGCCTTTAGCAGACCGCGTTCTAATTGAACCAGCTGCCGCGGAAGAAAAAACTGCAAGTGGAATTATTATTCCAGATACTGCGAAAGAAAAACCGTTACATGGAGTTGTTAAAGCTATTGGAAATGGGAAAAAAGATGAGCCAATTACTTTAAAAGTTGGTGATAATGTCATGTATGGTCAATATTCGGGTACTGAAATTAAGATAGATGGAAACAAATATCTTATTATGAAAGAAGCGGATGTTTACGGGGTGATTGGGTAATTATATTTTTTTTAAAAATTGGGTTAGTCTCGACTAACCCCTAACATAAAGTATTATGGCAAAGGAAATTGTATTTGAAGTTGAGGCTAGAGAAAAGCTTAAGAGTGGCGTTGATAAATTAGCAAACGCAGTAAAAGTAACATTAGGACCAAAAGGGAGAAATGTTGTTATTAGCAAAAAATTCGGGGCACCACATGTAACAAAAGATGGTGTGACTGTAGCTAAAGAGATCGAGTTAAAAGACCCTATTGAGAACATGGGTGCACAGATGGTAAAAGAAGTTGCTTCTAAAACTGCGGATATTGCGGGTGATGGAACAACAACCGCAACTGTTTTAGCGCAAGCTATTATTGCAGCAGGTATGAAGAATGTAGCTTCTGGAGCAAATCCTATGGATTTAAAAAGAGGTATCGATAAAGCTGTGATTTCTGTTGTAAACACCTTGAAAAGTATTTCAAAAGAGGTAGGTTCAGATAATGATAAAATCAAGCAAATCGCATCCATTTCTGCAAACAATGATGAGACAATTGGATCATTAATTGCTGAAGCAATGAAAGTTGTTGGAAATGATGGGGTAATCACTGTTGAAGAAGCAAAAGGAACAGAAACAGAAGTAAAAACTGTGGAAGGTATGCAATTTGATAGAGGATATTTATCTCCATATTTTGTGACTAATGCGGATAAAATGATTGTAGAAATGGAGAATCCATTAGTACTTATCTACGAGAAAAAGATTTCTAACATGAAAGAATTACTTCCAATTTTGGAACCAGTAGTTCAATCTGGAAAATCATTATTAATCATCGCGGAAGATATTGATGGAGAAGCATTATCTACATTAGTAGTAAATAGAATTCGTGGTTCGTTAAAAATTGCTGCTGTTAAAGCTCCAGGTTTTGGTGATCGTAGAAAAGCAATGTTAGAAGATATTGCAATTCTTACAGGAGGTCAAGTTATTTCTGAAGAAAGAGGATATACACTTGAAGGCGCAACATTGGATATGTTAGGAACTGCTGAAAAAATTGAAATTGATAAAGACAATACAACTGTTATCAATGGAGCAGGAAACAAAGAAGCTATTGCATCTCGTGTAGGGCAAATTCGTGCACAAATTGAAACAACTACTTCTGAGTACGATAAAGAAAAATTACAAGAGCGTTTAGCTAAATTAGCTGGTGGTGTTGCTGTTCTTTATGTTGGTGCTGCTACAGAAGTTGAAATGAAAGAGAAGAAAGACCGTGTAGATGATGCTTTGGCTGCAACAAGAGCTGCTGTTGAAGAAGGTATTATACCTGGTGGCGGTGTTGGATTCATTCGTGCAATTGAGGCTTTAGAAACGTTAAAAGGGATCAATGAAGATGAAAATACTGGTATTGCAATCGTAAAACGTGCTATTGAAGAGCCATTACGACAAATCGTTGCTAATGCTGGCGGAGAAGGCGCGGTAATCGTTCAGAAAGTAAAAGAAGGAAAAGATGACTACGGATACAATGCACGTACAGAGGTATACGAAAACTTATATGAAGCTGGTGTA
>Ga0114969_10002901_pt1 | contig 13972 bp, 6 predicted proteins | sample M_130807_MF_Meta_FD_87316 | JGI IMG/M metagenome (GOLD analysis project Ga0114969, IMG submission 87316) | Freshwater microbial communities from Lake Montjoie, Canada to study carbon cycling - M_130807_MF_MetaG | ecosystem: Environmental > Aquatic > Freshwater > Lake | place: Lake Montjoie...
GAATCTGCTTCCGCTTTTTTACGCGCTTCTGCTTCCTGAGCTTGTCGAAGGAGGGTTTGTCGAAGGGCTACTTCCTGCGCTTCTTTGATGGAATCCTCTTCTGCTTTCTTTGCTGCTGCAATAGAATCTGCTTCCGCTTTTTTACGCGCTTCTGCTTCCTGAGCTTGTCGAATGGCTACTTGACGTTCTTCTTCTAACTTTTTAGCTACTGCAATAGAATCCGCTTCTGCTTTTTTACGCACAATTTCAGCCGCAGCTTCTTCTTGCATACTCTTTATTGCTTCAATTCTATCTCTTGCGTCTTGACTATCAAGGATTTTTAGGGCATCATTGTACTTCCTAATCGCTTGTTCGTACAACTTAGTGTTCTCTAGACTTTGTCCTTCCGCTATCAACGTAAGGTACTTATTTTGTCTGTCTTTTATCGCAGACTTGTTTGCAATCAAACTATCTAATTCTGCTATTTTATTTGGTGCCTCAGTTTTATTCCTATCCAACAAAATTGCTTGGTTGTATTTCGCTCTAGCTTGATCAAACTTACCTGCTTGTTGCGTTTCAATTCCCTCTTGTATATATAATTCATAACGCTCACTCCGTTTTTGAGCTGCTAATTCCTCTGAAATTTTACTGTCTAGTTCTTTAATTTTTAATTTAACAGAAACTTGTGTTGGATCAATTTGTTGCGCTTGCAGTAACTTATTTTTTGCCTCCGTCCAATTTGACTGCGCAATTTCTTTTTCTGCCATAGCAATCACTTGATTGAATTGAATTTTAATTTCATCTTTTTTATTCGATTCCTCAGCGGCCTTTTTAGTTTTAAGTTGCTCGATTTCTCTCATCAAAGCGTTCACATGCGCTAGCATGGTTTCTGCCATCTCTAGATTAAAAATTATTCCTTGTTGCTGACTATAGCTATACTCTGTACCTGGAGTAGTTTTAACAAATGAAAAATCAACATTTGGATATTCATCAAATAAATAGACATCGCATGCTCCACCACCTGGATTTACACTTTCCTCATTCATTGTTTCTTCTTTAATACCTTGAAGATTAACAACTACTGAGCGTGTAACTTTTCCGGACTTAGCTATTTCTATTCTATATTTTTTTCCTGAATCCAGTAGTAAACGTATATCACCCGTAGCAGGGGTTATTTTAGAGAGTATAACTGTTGTTCCATCGTATACAGTGACGGTTGCTCCTGGTTCTTTTTTATTCGTATGATAATTTATAGTGCTAACAAAAAAGGGAATTTCTAATTGTGCAAATACTTCATGACTAGAGCACCACAATAAAATAAGAAATAGAAAAAAACGTTTCATCATTTTTAAGAAATCAATACAAAAGTCACAAAAAAAAACAATAAAATCTATTACTAGATAAGGTATTTGTCGTAATTATCGAATTAAATCCGCTAGTTGCATAATCTTTGTCTTTGTTTTTGCGTAATTAGAATTCAATATTCTACAATTCAACGAAATTATTTAAATCATTTCAATTAGAAAAAATACTTTTATAATAACAATCCTTTTTTATGAAAAAACATATAAAACTAATTATCCTAACTCCATGTGTTATACTTTATGTTTGTATTGCTCAAGCTCAAAATTTAGGTCAAACCATTAAAGGAAATATTGTAGATAAACAATCTCTTCAACCTTTACAGGGAGTTCAAATAAGTATACTTGGCTTACCAAACAGTATTAGTGCTATTTCGGATTCTAATGGTAATTATCGCATTGTAGATGTTCTATCTGGTCGGTATGACGTGCAAGCAATCTATAGTGGATATGCAAGTACAACGATTCCTAATGTTGTAGTGACCACCGGTAAAGAAGTCATTCTCGATTTTACATTAAATGAAAATATCACGCAACTTTCCGCTGCAAGCATATCTTTAGGTAAAAAAAATGAAACAATTAATGAAATGTCGACCGTAAGTGCGCGTTCCTTTAGTACAGAAGAAGTTAATCGTTATGCTGGTGGGCGTTCTGATCCATCGCGATTGGTCGCAAACTTTGCAGGTGTTAGTAGTCCTGATGATTCAAGAAATGACATTGTAATAAGAGGTAATTCACCTACAGGAGTACTTTGGCGCATTGAGGGTTTAAATATTCCAAACCCAAATCACTTTTCGACGATTGGTACTACTGGAGGTCCGGTAAGCGCACTAAACACCAATATGTTAAAAAATTCAGACTTCTTTACTTCTGCTTTTCCTTCCGAATATGGAAATGCGAATGCCGGAGTATTTGATTTAGGTTTTCGAAAAGGTAATTCTGACAAACGCGAACACACTTTTCAAATTGGTGCATTGACAGGTATTGAAGCAATGACAGAAGGACCAATAAACAAGGAAAAAGGTTCCTCCTATTTAATTGCATATCGTTATTCTTTCACCGGAGTAGCTCAAGCTATTGGTTTACCAATCGGGACAGCAGCAACACCATTTTACCAAGATATTTCATTCAAAATAAACGGCGCCAAAACAAAATTCGGAAAATTTGTACTCTTTGGTTTAGGTGGCATAAGTAAGATTGATTTTGATCACAAAGAGGTGGATAGTACTGATTTATTTGCTTATCCAAATCGTGACAGTTATTTCAAAAGTAAAGTAGGTTTGGTTGGATTGAGTCATACTATTCGTGTGAATGATAAATCCTATTTCAAAACTGTATTAGGACTTTCGTATTCCGGATCGGATTACTTAGAAGATACTATTAACAAACAAACATCTGCAGTTACACGTGTTATTGAAAACGCAACAGAACAATTACGCTATATAGGGAATACTTCATTTAATTCAAAAATCAATGCTAAATTATTCCTAAAAATCGGATTTATGGAAGAACTAATCAATTTGAATTTATTCTACAGAAACAGAACTTTCACACCAGATTGGACGCAAATTTGGGATTTTAAAGACTACACTTCGTTGTTACAAGGGTATGCTCAAATCAAATATAGTTTCACGGAAAAATTAACTTTAAATGCAGGTTTACACAGTCAATTATTAACCCTAAATAACTCAAAATCAATCGAGCCCCGTGCAGGTTTAAAATATCAATTTAACGATAAAAACATGTTAAGCGCTGGTGTTGGTGTTCACTCTCAAATGCAACCTACGGATGTTTATTTCTACAGAACAAAACTTCCAGATAATTCCTATGTTCAATCCAATAAAAATTTAGATTTTACACGCAGCATACATTATGTGTTAGGCTATGATTTCTTTCCTGCAAAAGATTGGAGATTTAAATCTGAAATCTACTACCAGCATTTATTTAACATTCCTGTTTCTAATTCCGACAGCAGTTATTCTATGCTGAATGTTGGTGCAAGTTTTAATCCAAATGAAAAAGGTTATTTAATTAATAAAGGTACAGGTGAAAATTATGGAATTGAATTAACAATCGAAAAATTCTTCAGCAAAGGTTACTATGGATTAACAACAGGTTCACTCTATCAATCTACCTATAAAGGTGCTGATTTAAAAACACATAACACAGCTTTTAATGGTCAATATGTTGCCAATTTATTGGTTGGTAAAGAGTTTTTATTAGGAAAAGAAAAAAAGAATCGATTTACGATTGATGTTAAAATGACAACTGCTGGTGGAAGGTATTACACTCCGATTGATATAGCAGCCTCTCAAGCCGCTGGTATTCAAATTTCCCAAAAAGGAGATGTCGCTTTTTCAGAACGCAATCCTGCTTTTTATCGTTTAGATATCAAGTTTGGCTTTGTTAAAAATAGCACAAAACACAAATTGTCTCAATCCATCTTTTTTGATATTCAAAACGTAACGAACTATAAAAACGTATTTGCGCAGCGATATAACCCGGTAAAAAACACAATTAACACAGCATATCAAATCGGATTCTTCCCGAATTTTGTATATAAAATTCAATTTTAACCTTATATTGAACTATGGTTAAATCTATGAGACGTTTCTTTATTTGATCACTGTAGGAATCATTATTTTACTGCTGCTTCTTGTGTTTCTCCGTGACATTGAGCCCTTAGTGTTAAAAATTTCCTACTTTATATCATAGTAACCTTTGTCTTAAAACCACTTGCAATTATAAAAAGCACAAAGAAACTTCATCATTTAGTATACTATCAATAAATCTTTGCGAACTTTACACGAAACTTCAATGCTCTTTATAGCTAAAAATGTCACCATGGGGAAAAAAATCAAAGAAATTAGCAAGCCAAAACTACACACAAACAATAAGCATATAGAAGGCTATGACTTTCAACTACTAACCAAACACCTCCCAGAACTTCAACCCTTTGTTCGCAAAAACGAATTCAATCAAAAAGACACCATCGACTTTGCGAATCCAGAAGCAGTAAAATTATTAAATAAGGCTTTGCTTTTAGCACATTACGACATTAACTATTGGGACATCCCCGAAAATTATTTATGTCCCCCAATCCCAGGTAGAGCAGATTATATTCACCACGTAGCTGATTTATTGCAGGTATATAATTACGGAAATACTCCAAATGGTCCTGAAATTAAATGTCTAGACATTGGAACAGGTGCAAATTGTATCTACCCTATCCTTGGTCACCAAGAATATGGTTGGAGTTTTATTGGTTCAGACATTGATCCTGTGTCGTTAGAGTCTGCGAAAAACATTATTTCTCAAAATGAAAATTTAAAAGATTTTGTAGAAATACGTTTACAAGAAAATTCAAAAGATTTGTTGTTTGGTGCAATAACAAAAGAAGAAATTATAGACGTAACTTTTTGTAATCCTCCGTTTCACGGTAGTCAAGAAGACGCGCTAAAAGGAACGATTCGTAAAGTAACTAACCTTGCCACCCTTCGACAGGCTCAGGGTACAAATACAGTTCCAACCCTAAATTTTGGGGGACAAAGCAACGAACTTTGGTGTGAAGGTGGTGAAGATTGGTTTGTCAATAAATTAATCCGAGAAAGTACAAAATTCGAAAAGAATGTTTTTTGGTTTACTACATTAGTTTCCAAGCAATCAAATTTAAAAAACGCCTACAAAACATTTGAAAAATACCGCGCTTTGGAAGTAAAAACGATACCAATGGGACAGGGAAATAAAACGAGTCGCATTATCGCATGGACTTTCTTAACTAAAGAAGAGCAAAAAGAGTGGAAAAATTCTAGGTGGAATATCGATGCTTCGACAGGCTCAGCATAAACTTCGACAGGCTCAGTGTAAACTCGACAGGCTCATCATAAACTTCGACAGGCTCATCATAAATTTCGACAGGCTCAGTGTAAACTTCGACAGGCTCAGTGTGAAATTTGAAAATGCGTTGTTTAAGTACTAAAAGTTAATACAAAATCGAATTAAGATTTTCCAATAAAACGTTGTATCTTTGCGCTAAATTTCAATAAACATGATTTCTGTAAATAATCTATCTCTTCAATTCGGGAAACGTATTCTTTTTGATGACGTTAACCTAAAATTCGGTCAAGGAAACTGCTATGGTGTGATTGGTGCTAATGGTGCTGGAAAATCCACTTTCTTAAAAATATTAACTGGTGATCAAGACCCAACAAGTGGTCGTATTGAATTAGAACCAGGAAAACGTTTAGCTGTATTAAGTCAAAATCACTTTGAATTTGATGTATACCCAGCTTTACAAACTGTAATCATGGGGCACAAACGTTTGTTTGAAATCATGGTTGAAAAAGATGCTTTGTATGCTAAGGAAGACTTTTCGGATGCAGATGGAATGCGTGCTTCCGAATTAGAAGGTGAATTTGCGGACTTAGAAGGTTGGAATGCAGAAACAGACGCTGCGAGTTTATTGAGTAACTTAGGAATTGACGAATCAAAACACGATACGTTAATGGCAGATTTACCAAGCGAAATTAAAGTACGTGTATTATTAGCGCAAGCGTTGTTTGGCAACCCAGATGTACTTGTACTGGATGAGCCTACCAATGACTTGGACTTAAAAACGATTGGATGGTTAGAAGATTTCTTGTTAGATTTCAAAAACACCGTGATTGTTGTATCGCATGACCGTCACTTTTTAGATACGGTATGTACACACATTTGTGATATCGATTTTAGTAAAATCAATATTTTTTCAGGAAACTATTCTTTCTGGTACCAATCTTCTCAATTAGCTTCACGTCAACGTAACGATAAGAACAAAAAAGCAGAGGAGAAAAAGAAAGAGTTACAAGACTTTATTTCTCGTTTCTCTGCAAATGCTTCGAAATCTAAACAAGCAACGAGCCGTAGAAAATTATTGGATAAATTAGATTTAGATGAAATTCAACCATCTTCTCGTAAATATCCTGGAATTGGATTTACAGCGGATAGAGATGCAGGAAATCAAATTTTAACGGTTTCTAATTTATCGAAATCTGTTGAAGGAACTTCCTTATTCAAAGGTTTAAACTTCACTCTAAACAAAGGAGATAAAGTAGCAATCATTTCTAAAAACTCGGTTGCAATTACTGCTTTCTTTGAAATTTTAAATGGTAATCAAAAAGCGGAAACTGGAGATTTCACATATGGAACTACCATAAGTACTGCATATTTACCAAACGATAATAGTTCGTATTTTGAATATGATCAATCTTTAATTGATTGGTTACGTCAATACGCACAAACGGATGAAGAAAAAGAAGAAGTAAGTATTCGCGGATTCTTAGGTAGAATGTTATTCTCTGGTGAAGAAGCGTTGAAATCTGCAAAAGTACTTTCTGGAGGTGAAAAAGTACGTTGTATGTTGTCCAAAATGATGTTAGCAAAAGCAAACGTATTGATGATGGACGAACCAACGAACCACTTAGATTTAGAGTCCATAACTGCATTGAATAATGGAATGCGTGATTTCCCTGGGAATCTTATCTTCACATCGCATGACCACGAGTTGGTAAACACGGTTGCTAATCGTATTATTGAGATTACTCCAACTGGATTTATTGATAAGATGATGCCGTATGATGATTATCTAGCGGATGCACGTATTGCTGAATTACAAGTTGAATTATACGCTTAATTGATTTTTTAATTATTGATTCCACCTTTTTGCATCGACCAAAAAGGTGGAGCCAAAAAGTCTAGGCCTCTAGGAACTTTCTTTGAAAATTACGTTTCATTTCACTGTCTTCACCCAAACTCACAAACGCCTTTAGCTGATTTTCATACTGAAAATTCAGAAGGCTGGGTTCAAACAAGGGTTTGACTACGTTCCATTCCACTTATTTTCTATAGAAACTTCCTAAATGGCCATTCTATGGTTTCAAAAATAATAATAAAATTCAATCCTATTTTTCTGAATCAACATTAATTTTCTCTTCTTTCTTAGGAGATAAAATGAGTCTTAAGGATTGGTCATACGTGAAATAATTCCACACCCAATTAAGGAAGGTTTGTACTTTGTTTTTTGTTCCGATCAAAGAAATAAGATGAACAAACATCCAAATACACCAAGCGAAAAATCCAGTAAATTTCATTTTAGGGAATTCTACGACTGCAAGATTGCGTCCTATTGTAGCCATCGAACCTAAATCTTTGTAGGTAAATTTCTTCCAAGAGCTTTGTTTTTGTTCATTCAGGTTACGCGCTAAAAAACGCGCTTGTTGTATCGCTACTTGCGCGACTTGTGGATGACCTTTCGGATAAGGAACATCACTCGACATCGATGCGATATCACCCAAAGCAAACACATTAGAATAGCTATTCACTTGATTGTATTCGTTTACCGAAATTCGGTTATTTGGTAATATCAATTCCATTTCGATACCTTTCAGTGCATTTGCTTTTACGCCAGCTGCCCAGATAACCGTGTGCGTTTCAATAGCTTCACCATTCCCTAAAACCAAGGTAGAACCATCATAACTAGTCACATGTGCTTTTTGAATCAACTGGATTCCTAACTTCTGTAAATATTCTTTTGCTTTTTGGGACGCATGTTCTTTCATACCGCTTAATAAACGTTCGGCGCCATCCACCAAGTAAATTTCCATTTCATCAAAATTGATTTCAGGATAATCTTTTGGTAAAATCAACTTTCGCATATCTGCAAGTGAACCCGAAACTTCTACTCCAGTCGCTCCACCACCTACAATCACCACTGTTAATAATGCTTTGCGTTTCGCTGCATTACTTTCTAATAGCGCTTTTTCAAAGGTATTGAATAAGGTGTTCCGAAGGTTTAAGGCTTCCGCCGTAGATTTTAACGGAAGTACGTTCGCTTCTATTTGTGTATTGTTGTAGAAATTGGTTGTCGCTCCCATCGCAACTACTAATTTGTCGTACTTGATAACACCAATATCTGTATACACTTCTTGATTGGCAGTATCCACCCCTTCTACCGACGTCATACGAAAGTGAAATTGCTTGTTTTTCTGAAACAATTTTCGGAATGGAAATGAAATAGCACTCGGTTCTAAACCTGCTGTTGCTACTTGATAAAATAAAGGTTGAAATTGATGGTAATTGTTTTTATCTAACAAAACAATTTGATACTTTTTAGACGAAAGTTTCTTTGCTAACTCTATTCCTGCAAATCCACCACCAAGAATAACTACTCGTTCTAAATCACTTGAAGGAATGTTCGCTCCCATACATTTTGAATTAAGAATGTATGATAAAGGTAGTGAAAATAATAGGTGAAAATATATTTTTATGTAGAAACTTATCCTTTAGTATTTTCCAACATCGGAACAAAACTAAACACCCCAAATTCTTCGGTTTTGAACTCTGTATCTGAAATTTTGGTTATACGTTGCATTAATTGTGTTTCTCCTTCTCCGATAGGAATTACTAGCATTCCTCCTACTTTTAATTGTTGTAAAAGTGCATCCGGAATAAAGGGCGCACCACAAGTAACAATAATTTTGTCGAATGGCGCGTCTAAGGTTCTTCCTTTATAGCCATCCCCATAAAACAATTTTGGATTGTAATGCATGTGGTGAATAATAGTCTTTGCTTTTAAGTACAATTCTTTTTGGCGCTCAATCGAAAACACTTTCATTCCCATTGCACACAAAATCGATGTTTGAAAACCAGAACCAGTACCAATTTCTAGTACCTTCTCCCCTTTTGTTAGTTGCAATAATTCCGTTTGAAATGCAACCGTATAGGGATGCGAAATCGTTTGACCAGCACCAATTTGAAATGCCGTGTTGGAATAGGCTTGTTTTTCAAACGCAAGGTCTAAAAAATAGTGACGCGGAACTTCAAAAAAAGCTTCTAGTACTTTCTCATTCGAAATTCCTTTTTGACGTAATTCTTCGATTAGAAGTTTACGTAGTCCTTTATGTTTAAACGAATCTTGCATATCACAAAAGTAAGGAATAATTCAGTAAAATGAGTTAGTGTCAACCAACTGAATCGGGTTTAATCTGGGTGAAGTAAAAAATAATGGACTTAAAAATCTGTTTGAAATTTATTCGGAAATCGTGGATGAAATAGCTATCTTTAATAATTCGAATGGGAAACCAAATTTAATTGCTAAAAAGAGGATTACTCAAGAATATAAGATTTTTGATTTAAAAATGTTTAATCATCTAAATTCAATTTTTCATGAAAAAAGATAAAACTACGAAAGAATATCAATCTGAAACAACAGATAAAATCGTTGCAAGTATGGATTTAGTTTATGAAAAATTAGTTGAATATAAACGAAAAATCAATAGCGAACTTGTGATCATGCAAGATGGGAAGATTGTGCATGTGAAGCCTTAATTACCCTACCCCATCAATTCAAACTCCAAATCAAATTCCTTCAAGCGTTTCACAAAATCATTGTTCGGATCAATTCGGATATTTTTGGAGGGTAAGGTAACTTCTAAATTATCCAGCGGATCAAAAATCACGAATTTCACTGCACAGCGTCCTTCATTTTCCAAGAATAAACGATTCAAATCTTGAATCATGATTTGGTTTAGTTTCTTGTTGGAGATTTTTAATTGAATCGTATTTGCTCTCTTTTCCTTTAAATCGTGTAATAATTCCATCGTTTGAATGACAAATTCAGGTTCTTTACGATGTCGTGGTATTTCGAATTTTCCTTTGATAGAAACAAAGGTACCTGGAACGAAAAACGGCTTAAACTTTAAATAATTTTCTCTAAATAAAAATAATTTATAAGAATCGGTATAGTCTTCAATCACCATTGTACCAAATGGTTCATTATTTTTAGTCATCCGATTCTCACATTCTGAAATTACCGCCGCCATCAATACTTCTTTATTGATATTTTCGACCGGATTATTCAACATAGAAACCTGCCCATTACAAAATGATTCAATCTCCAAACGGAAATCGTCTAGTGGGTGACCAGAAATAAAAATACCAACTACTTCTTTTTCCTTGCTCAATTTATACATGGATGGCCATTCGTCCGCTTTTGGGATTTCAGGTTCAGGGATTTCTGCTCCGGAAGCTTCCCCGAATAATGAAGCTTGGGAAGAATTAGCGTTCTCTTGAAAACTATTTCCAAAACGAATCGCATTTTCTAAGAACATTCTACCCGAACCATCTTCTTTAAAATATTGCGCACGGTGTACATTTTTAAACGAATCAAATCCACCAGCATAGGCTAAACTTTCAAAGGCTTTTTTAGTACATACTCGTAAATTCACGCGTTTTGCAAATTCAAAAATCGAAGCATAGGCACCATTTTCAGAACGCTCTTTAATCACAGCTTCCACAGGCGCTGTTCCCATTCCTTTAATCGCACCTAAACCGAAACGAATCGCCCCTTCTTTGTTTACCGTAAATAAATAAGAAGACTCATTCACATCCGGCCCGAGAACAGGAACACCCATACGTTTACATTCCTCCATGAAAAAAGTCACCGATTTGATGTCGTTCATATTGTTCGAAAGTACCGAAGCCATATATTCCGCTGGGTAATTCGCTTTTAGATAAGCAGTTTGGTATGCAATCCACGCATAACAAGTCGAGTGCGATTTATTGAAGGCATACGAAGCAAACGCCTCCCAGTCTTTCCAAATTTTCTCTAAGGCAACCGTATCGTGACCACGTTCATTTCCTTGTTGAATAAACTGAGGACGCATCTTATCCAAGAGGTAAATTTGTTTCTTACCCATCGCTTTACGTAGCGTATCGGCTTCCCCTTTAGAGAAACCTGCTAATTTTTGCGAGAGTAACATTACTTGCTCTTGGTATACAGTAATACCGTATGTTTCTTTCAAGTATTCCTCACATGCATCTACGTCATAGACAATCGGTTCTTCCCCATGTTTACGCTTAATAAACGAAGGAATATACTCAATTGGTCCCGGACGATACAAGGCATTCATGGCAATCAAATCGGCAAATACAGTCGGTTTTAACTCCTTCATATATTTTTGCATTCCGGCAGACTCGTATTGGAAGATACCAACCGTTTCTCCACGTTGGAACAACTCATAGGTCGCGGTATCATCCACCGGAAATTCATCTGGAACCAAATCAATTCCATGACGTTCTTTTACATTTTTTACCGCATATTTAATTAGGGTTAAAGTCTTTAACCCCAAGAAGTCCATTTTCAATAATCCAGCCTCTTCAGCTACCGAGTTATCAAACTGCGTACACCACATATTCGAGTCTTTCGCTGTTGCAACAGGGACAAATTGTGTAATATCGGATGGTGTAATAATTACCCCACATGCGTGAATCCCTGTATTTCGAACAGAACCTTCTAATTGTTTCGCCTGCTGAATTACTTTGGCAGACAAATCTGTTCCTTGCGACAAACGTTTTAATTCATTCGCTGCTTGAATGTCTTCCGTTTTATTTTTCAGTTTGGATGCTAACTCTACATCATCAAGGGAAAATAATTTCTTAAGTGAAATATCTGGTACCAACTTCGCTAAACGATCCGCTTCAAACAAGGGTAAATCTAGTACCCGCGCAGTATCCCGTATGGAAGATTTCGCAGCCATTGTACCGTACGTAATAATTTGTGCAACCTGATTAGACCCATATTTATCAATTACCCAATCGATTACACGTCCACGACCTTCATCATCGAAATCGATATCAATATCGGGCATTGAGATACGATCCGGATTCAAGAAACGCTCGAAAAGTAAATCATACTTGATTGGATCCACATTTGTAATCCCAGTACAATAAGCCACTGCAGATCCAGCAGCAGAACCACGTCCTGGTCCCACAGAGACACCCATATCACGCGCCGCTTGACAAAAATCTTGTACAATCAAGAAATAACCAGGATAACCAGTACGTTCCACCGTTGCTAATTCGAAGTCGATACGATCGCGGATTTCATCTGTAATAACAGGATACCGTTTTTCAGCACCTTTGTAGGTTAGGTGTCGTAAAAATGCATTTTCTCCTCGCTTTCCACCATCGATGGCATCCTCAAGATTTTGAAATTCGTCCGGAATATCAAATGCAGGCAATAATACATCCCGCGCTAAACCAAAAGGTTCAATTTTTGCAACAATTTCTCCAACCGTCACAATTGCTTCCGGTAAGTCCGCAAACAATTCTTTCATTTCATCCGCCGACTTAAAATAATATTCTTGATTTTCCAAGCCATATCTAAATCCACGACCACGACCCACAGGTGTTGAAACTAACTCATTATCTTTGACGCATAATAAAATATCATGGGAAACAGCATCTGCTTTATTTAAATAGAAGGTGTTGTTTGTAGCAACTAATTTGACCTGGTGTTTCTCGGCGAATTTAATAAGTGTTTGATTGACACGTTCTTCGTTTTCTTGTCCATGGCGCATCACTTCTAAATAGAAATCTTCGCCAAATAAACTCTTCCACCAAAGCAGTGCTTCTTCCGCTTGATTTTCACCCAAGTTCAAAATCATGTTAGGAACTTCACCGTAAAGGTTACCAGATAATACAATTATATCTTCTTGGTATTTTTTAATTAATTGTTTATCGATTCGCGGAACATAATACATGCCTTCCGTAAAAGCGATCGATGAAAGTTTAATTAAATTTTGATACCCTTTTTTATTTTTAGCGATTAAAACAATTTGATAACCATTGTCTTTCTTTGATTTATCTAAATGATTACTACAAACATTAAAGGTACATCCAATAATGGGAATAATTTCTTTTTTGGAGAATTCAAGCCCAGCTTCTTCCGCTTCTTTTTGTTCTTCTCGTAACTTTTTATTGTGCCCACTAATTGCTTTCTCAAAATGGAAAGCTGCCATCATATTCCCAATATCCGTTAGCGCAACTGCATTCATTCCAAGATCAATTGTTTTTTGAACTAATCCTTGAATGGAGATTGTAGATTGGAGAATCGAATATTGTGAATGATTGTGCAAATGAACAAACGGAACATCTTTTAGATGACTAATGTCTTTTTTTAATGAAGTTCCGATTATTTGATCTTCACCTTTCGTTTCCGCTTTTAGAGCAGCACTCGCTTCTTTTAGATTTATATGTTCTAATCCTATCGGCTGAATAAGTGTAGGATTATGTTCTCTGAAACGATTAAAGTATGCGATTTCTTGCTTTAATTCATCAACCGTAAATACCTCTCTACGAATTAATTCAAAGAAACAACGGGTTGTCGCTTCCACATCGGCAGTTGCGTTGTGCGCCTCTGCAAAAGGTTCGTTAAATAACTCTTTATGTAACTCCGATAAAGTTGGTAGTTTAAATTTACCTCCACGTCCTCCAGGTAATTTACACATGGTTGCCGTAACTTCTGTACACGTATCCAACACAGGTAAATTTTGCCATTCATTGCCTAATCCTAAACGGTGGAATTCACAACCAATAATATTTTTATCGAAACCAACATTTTGTCCAACGATGAATTTTGATTTTGCTATAGCCTCTTGAAATTCCGCCATTGCTCGCTCAAGCGTCACCCCTTCATGCAATGCATACTCTGTAGAGATACCATGTATTTTTTCCGCGTCATAAGGAATATCGAAACCAATAGGTTGAATGATATAATCTTTTGCTTCGATTAACTCCCCGAGATCATCGTGTAA
>Ga0114969_10002902_pt1 | contig 13968 bp, 12 predicted proteins | sample M_130807_MF_Meta_FD_87316 | JGI IMG/M metagenome (GOLD analysis project Ga0114969, IMG submission 87316) | Freshwater microbial communities from Lake Montjoie, Canada to study carbon cycling - M_130807_MF_MetaG | ecosystem: Environmental > Aquatic > Freshwater > Lake | place: Lake Montjoie...
CAAACTGAGTGCAGATTCTCGTTAGCCAAATTTCTGCACATTGTCGCTCGACTCACGATTTCTGATGTGACTTGTGTTCTCAGTAACACATCACAACTTGCCAATTAGTACTATTTAGGGAATGACGAAGACTTCATCAAAATCATCAGCAAAAGCCGCCATAAAGACTGTTTCCAAGCCAAGCGAGACCGTGCTCAAGCGCGATGTGCAGAACATGCGTTCCAAGCTTGCCGACCGCCTACTCAGCCTGCGTGCCAAACACGACCTCAGCCAGGCGCGCCTTGCTGAATTGGCTGGAGTAGACCGCAAGACCATTAACCGCATAGAAAATGGCCATTTCTCGCCTGCCCTTGACACCCTTGTGCGACTCAGTTCCGCCCTCGCCGTCACCCCCGCCAGCCTGCTCAAGTAACCGCAACCCCCGAGGGGCTGCGAGTGGCGTAGTTTCGACTCACACGAAAAACTTGTGGGAGTCCGTTTTGAATCGAATTTTGTGGGTGGCCGAACTGGTGCCGGGCATGGAATCAATCTATGTAAAAAAGCATGCAGAAATCTGGCCGAGCATGGTTGAACTTTTAGGCCAATCAGGCGTATCGAATTATTCAATTCACGTTGAAGGCTCAATGGTCGTCGGATGCTACGAGAGTGAAAACCCCCAACAAACTCAAGAAATCCAAAACCGTTCCGAAGTTGTTACTCAATGGAATGAACACATGAATGAGTGTTTTTTGCATCCACCAAAGGCCCTCCACAATCTTGTTATGTTTCTGCCTTAGCATCCAAGCATGTCGTTTACTCCTCGTCTCTTTTTAATTCGACTGACGCTCAAGCAAGACGCGTATCTACCATTTCTTAAGTGGTTTGCCGTCCGCCACGCACCCGCCCTTATCGAATGTGGTTTTTATTCAGCGAATTCGTTTTTGTCGCTCACGAATGATCAAAAAACTGTTTTTAATCTCCACGAAATTTCAGACACCAAAGTTTTTGAATCCGAAATGTACCGTGACCTTGTCCTCTCCGATGATGACTTCAGGACAAACATCATTCCGACTTTCGAACATCGGTCCAACACCATCTTTCGCCAGGTCTCCCAACTCTCCCAAGGCTCCGTCGATTCCGGCTCTCGGTTCCCGTCGACGTCACATGTTGCGCTTTTCTCGATTGAGGGTTTTGGGAGTGATAATTCAGCAGTCACCTACTTTGATTCTGATATTGCTCCACACTTTGCGGCAGCTAAAGGTTTTGCCCATGCTCGATTGTGCACAAAAGATGGTGAACATCCGTCTGGACCTTCTTCTGAATCAAATTGGATTGTCGTGAGTGAGTGGACCTCTGCAACTGATGCAAATACATTCGTAAATAGCCTCGCCGACTCAACGACTAGACCTTTTAAGAATCTTGAAATTGGCACTCTTGCGGGACGTCTTCGCTCAACAAAGAATATTGATTAAGGCTCCAAATATTTCTGCGACTGAGGTGACCAGCCCAACAATCGCTTTGCCTTCGACAAGTTGTGATGGACTTCATTCTCATCACCACTAATAAACATTGACTCGAAATTACCGTGCCCTATGGCAACGTGTTCAATTGCAGCCAAGTATGCCCGAGCCAAATCCTCTTCATCAGTGATAAACAAATCTGTTTCTAATTCGGATTGCCGAACTCGACGCTCAGCGAGAAATTCATCTCGAGTTCTCGGACCCGTGATTCGCAACGCCACAAGATTCATATCAAACCACGTTGAGAAATACTCACAAATCATTTCGCCAAACCCTTTTGTGAGCCCGTACACACTTGGAGATTGCAAACTCACCGCATCTTCATTTGGGTACCAGTAGTCACCCATCGGTACACGCTTCCTGAAGTGCACACTCATCGAACTCGTATGGACACCAAACTTGATATTTTGTGACTGAGCCGCGTACAGCAATAGATGAAGACCCATTGTGTTCACTTCATAATTACTTTGTATGAGGTCATAATTTTGACTGGTGTCATGTCCCCCCTGAGCACCCATCATCACTAAGTTGACAAACGTGTCACAACCTTTCAGAGCTCGCTCAATAACGCTCGCATCCAACACTGATCCCTCAATGAACTCAACCCCAGAAGCTGTAGGTGCGTGTAGATCCAAAACTCGGATTTCATGGTGCTTCAGCAGGTACGGAGTTATAAAAGTTCCGACTTTTCCCGAACCCCCAACCAGCAACACCCTCATCGTTGATGCCTGATAGCCGTTTTGATCCCCATGTCAAACCACCACAATAGACGCACATAAGAATCACCACCGACACTCATTCAACCTTGTGGCGAAATCGTGTTCATTCTCCATTACCATGGAACTGTGAGCGGTAGGACTGCAGAATATTGCAGTGAATACCCAATTGGGGGATGGGGTCATGAGCACAAGAATTGCGGGAGTGGACGTACTTGAGGTCCCCAATGAGAGCACTGGATTTCATACTTTCGTTCGTATTTCTACCGAATGTGGCACGACTGGACTTGGGCAATCTGGAGGATGGGGATTCCAGCGGGCCGTCGGAGAAATAATTAGGGAAATGACTCCGCTCCTGCTCGGTCAGGATCCTTTTCGCATCGAACACTTGTGGCATTTGCTCTACCGCTCACGACCATTTCGTGGAAATCTCATCTCTTCAGCAGTCGCCGCGATTGATAACGCATTGTGGGACATTAAGGGTAAAAAACTTGATGTACCGGTATGGCAACTCATCGGCGGCAATTACCGCGACAAAGTAAGACTTCACGTACTGATCGACGGCAACACTCCAGACGAAATTTCGGCTTCGGTAAAAAAAGCACTTCATGACGGGTACACCGCGGTGAAATTCGATCCGCTTGTTTCCGGATATGCCGATATGTCGATGCAGACGCTAGTTGACTCGGCAATGGCGATGGGTCATGCCGCAAGGGATGCTGGCGGCAAGGATCTCGACATTATTTTTGAATTGCACCGCAAACTAGACCCCTTCAAAGGCGTGGTTGTTGCCAATGCACTCGCCCAACTTCAACCACTTTTTATTGAAGATCCCATCCAAATTGACTCGATTGAATCTCAAGCAACAATTTGCGGAAGGATCAATGCGCCAGTTGCCACCGGAGAACGCCTTAATAGCATTTGGGAGTATCGAGAATTACTTTCCCATGGTGTACCAATACACGTGCGCCCCGACCTCGGCATGTCAGGCGGAATTTCTATGTGTCTAAAGATTGCCGCCATTGCAGAATCACACCATGCAAGTGTTGTACCACACAATTTTCTTGGTCCGGGAATCACATCGCCCACCCTGCACCTTTCACTCGCAATTCCCAACTTGTTAACAATGGAGTATTACGCGAAGGACGAAGACCCAAATTCGTCTTGTGCGCTCGTCAGGACATCTGCTAGACGCCAAGGTGGCTACATGAGTGTCCCAGACTCACCGGGTCTGGGTATTGAACTTGACACAGAATCCAGCGCCTTCACGCGTGGTGTTCAGATACCGATGACGTCCTCGGGAATGCTGCGCAGCGATGGTTCTGTAATGCGATCTGTATAACCCAATGACAAATCAATCGAAGCCGAATCTTCTCTTTGCATTTTCATCGGAGAGCCATCATTTGTGGTGCTCCGACAAGAACGCCATGGCGCGACTCTCTGCCATTGCCAATCATTCCTGGCTGCAACTTGAAGGAACGCAAGCCTTAAATGCCTCAGGATATGCGCGCTTTGGCCCCAACGAGGACAACAATTCGCGTGATCTACTGAAGGCCGCTCTTTGCGATGTGGACGCTCTCGTGATACACGATGGCTCTCCGCTTATCGACGCCGACATTCTTCAACACGCACCACGTCTCAAATTTATTTGCGACGTTGAAGGCGACCGCTTTGGGTTTCGATTCAATCTCGACGATTGTTGGCAAGCAGGAGTCCGAACGATCGACACTAATAACGGCAACTCCTATCCAGTTGCCGAATGGGCTCTCGGATTAATACTGATATCGCTACGAAATGCAGGAACATTCTTCCGCGGAGAAATCAATTCGGCTTCCTACTCTGCTTCGCCGGAAGACAAGTCCAAAATTCGCGATCTCTTTGGTCGCTCTGTAGGTCTTGTAGGTGGAGGTTTTATTGCCCAACGATTAATTTCATTCTTGCGACCTTTTGAATGCGACATTGTTGTGCACGATCCATATATCTCCAAGGCGATGGCACACAGCGTTGGTTTTGATCTCGCTTCACTCGACGTGGTGATGCAACAAGATGTGGTCGTGTGTCTCGTACCTATCACTCCTGCAACCAAAGGAATGATCGGAAAGAAAGAACTTGCGCTCATGAACTCAGGGGCGGTCTTCGTCAACGTCTCGCGTGGTGCAGTTGTTGATACTTCCGCACTGATAGACCGCTTGCGTCTTGGTGACATCGTTGCCGGTTTAGACGTATTTGATCCGGAGCCAATTCCACAGGACCATCCCATCAAGTCAATGTCAAACGTATTTCTCTCGCCTCATGTAGCTGCATACGGAAATGGAAAGATCACAAACTTCACCTTGATGATTGATGAACTTGAGCGCCACCTCTCTGGCCTCGAAACCCGCTACGACCTCACGCCATCGAGTCGCGCCAATCGTCGTGGAGAACCACCGATCCAATCGGCGCAATAAAGGCTTCTTATGATTATTGATTCACACTGTCACGCTTGGCAACTGTGGCCGTACCAACCAGCAGTTTCAGACTCAACTAGCCGCTCATCAATTGAGCAGTTGCTCAACACCATGGTCAAACATGAAGTTGACCAAGCGTTAGTTGTATGTGCAAACATCAGTTTGAATCCTCTGAATAACGAATACATATTTGAACAGGCGAAGAAATTTCCCCAGCGGCTCGTACAACTTGCAGATGTTGATAGCTACTGGAGCGATACCTATCATTCGAACGGAGCAGATTTACGACTCCAAAACACAATCGACCAATTTGAACTCCGAGGGTTCACTCACTACATTGCTCCCAACGATTCGGCAGGTTGGTTGCAGAGCCAGGAAGGTCTGAAGTTTTTCGCAGTCGCGGCAGCAAACAATCAATTGGTGTCTATCGCCGCTCCACTCTCCATCATTCCAACCATTTCCGAAATAGCGGCCAGGTTCCCCAACATTCCATTTCTCCTGCATCACATGGGTCTCGAAATTGCTCCACTGAATCAGTGCGGTTCGCTTGACGAAATTCGTCAAAATTTAAATTCTGTAATTTCGGCCGCGAATCAGCCAAACATCCATCTCAAGATGTCAGGATTTCATCACATCTGGCCAGAGCGAGCCAACTTCCCATACGAAGAGCTCCGATTCGTTACACGCGAATTCTTTGATGCGTTTGGTCCACTTCGGATGCACTGGGGTTCCGATTCTCCAGTCTCGAAACAACACATCACCTACGCACAGTCAATGGACATCTTCAAGTTGCACTTTGATTTCTCAACCGCGAATGACTTGCGGTTAGTCTTCGGAGACAGCTTGCATCAACTCATCAACAGGTGCGGAGTTACACAAGGTTGAGATCATCGCAATGAACACCAATCGATATGCACAACGTCCGGCACGAATGCCCTCGACTGCCACACAACCATTTATCGAGGTTGACGAATCAGCACGCTTTGAGATGTTCGCCGCGATGCATCAAATGCGCCATTTTGCTTCTGCGGTCAACAAATTTTTCTTGCAAAGTTTGATTCGAGGATCAACGCATGTTTCAACTGGAATGGAAGCGATCGCTGCCGGTTTTGGAGCCGCAATGCGACCAGACGACTACACGCTCGCAACGTACCGAGGCCACGCACACACACTTGCCCGAGGAGTCGATCCCAAGACTGCATTGGCAGAACTCATTGGCAGAGACTCGGGATTGCTCCATGGAAAAGGTGGTTCCATGCATCTCACTGACGTCGATCGCAACATGCTTGGTTCTTTTGCAATTGTTGGCGCCCACTTACCTATCGCCTGTGGCGTGGCTTGGTCCGCAAAACTACGCGGCACTGATCAAGTAACTGTTTGTTTCTTTGGAGACGGAGCCGCCAACATTGGTGCTTTTCACGAAGCCCTCAATCTGGCAGCAGTGTGGAAACTGCCAATAATTTTTGTGTGTGAAAACAATCTATATATGGAGTACTCACCTATCGATCTCGTTACTTCGGTAGAACATCCAGCAGCAGACCGCGCCGCAGCATACGGACTTGCCCGACACGTAATTGACGGCAACGATGCCGACGCCGTATACGAATTTGCAAACAACGCTTTGGTGTTTGCGCGAAGTGGACAAGGTCCTGTTTTAGTAGAAGCAATGACGTACCGACATGGGGGGCACTCTCGAGCCGACCCTGGCGATTATCGTCCGCCGCAAGAAGTCGCTGCTTGGACCGAGTACGACCCAATCAAGATTTATCATCAGCGCCTGTTGTCACTGGGCGTCTCCGAGCAAAAACTGATTTCGATTGAACGAGAGGTTGCAGACACGATCATTGCCGCTACCGCATTCGCAATTGATTCCAAATTTCCTGATGAGTCAAATGCATTTACTGATTTGTGGGCCGACGGCACGAGCAACTGGAAACGAGTGGACAATGACTGACACAACGAATCCCACCACGTCTTCAGAAATTGAATTGACTTATCGCAATGCTGTCTCCTATGCAATTGCACAAGAAATGCGACGAGATAGTTCGGTGCTTTTGTTAGGAGAGGACGTCGCCAATGCGGGCGGTGTTTTCAAACTCACAACAGGACTGCTCGACGAGTTCGGTGATCAACGTGTATTTGATACGCCGATTTCAGAGCAAGGATTTCTTGGCGCGGCCATGGGTGCAGCAATGACAGGTTTTAAGCCGATCGTAGAAATCATGTTCTCTGATTTTCTTGCAGTTTGTTGGGACATCGTCGCAAACCAAATTGCCAAGACCCGATACATGACCGGTGGTCAAGTGCAGGTTCCACTAGTCATTCGATCCGCCAATGGCGGCGGCGTTGGATTCGGAGCCCAACACTCACAGAGCGTCGAGAACTGGGCAATGATGATTCCCGGTCTTAAAGTTGTTGCACCGTCAACCCCTGCCGACGTAGTCGGACTTTTGGCGGCAGCGATTCGCGACCCAGACCCCGTGATGTTCTTTGAACACAAGGGTCTTTTTGCAACTTGCGGAATGGTCCCAACCGGTATTCACATCGACACACTTGGCACCGCGCGCATCGTTCGCCAAGGATCAGACTGCACAATCATCGCTTTGGCTGCCATGGTCCCAGTTGCACTTTCGGCTGCCGAGCAATTGGCGAGTGCTGGCATCAGTGCTGAAGTCATTGACTTGCGATCCTTGGTACCTCTTGACACAAAAACAATCTTTGATTCAGTGGCCAAAACCGCACGGGTATTCACCGTCGAAGAAAATCCTCGACTCTGCGGGTGGGGCGCTGAAGTAGTTTCTCAAATCGTTGAAAACCAGTTCTTTGCACTGGATGCGCCACCTACACGAATCACTACCCCACACGTGCCACTTTCAGCATCCAAGACGCTCGAAGCGGCTCAGATACCCTCGCCGCAAGTAGTTTTTTCTCTTATTTCGAGGGCGCTCAATAACTAACTGCCACAAGAAGTCCCTCACTATTTGATTAATTGCACTTTCCACAGATTTGTCGTATAGTTTTACTGTTGTTCACTTGTTCTACATAAGTGATCCATACATCAACCACTACTTAACTAACGGGGGCAATTCATGTCAATTATCGAAGAAACCAATCAAGGTGTTGTGAGCACTCCAGTCTCACGACGACATTTTGTCCAGGGTGCTGCTGCAGCCGGCGCCGCCGCTGTACTTCCCGCTTCTGGAATTATTGGAAGTGGCACAGCTAGTGCAGCTGCAAGCACACTCCGTATTTCAATCGCCAAAATTCAGAACGCACCAACTCCATACACCACCAACGACGGTGGCAGCCTTCAGTTGTTGTGCAGCGTCGCAGAATATATGTCTTTCTCGAACGACAAAGGTGAAATTGCCCCACGCGTTGCAGAGAGCTGGAAGGCTTCCGATGGCGGCAAGACCTGGACGTTCAAAATTCGTCAAGGCATCAAGTTCCATGACAATTCCGACCTCACGGCCGATGACGTTGTCTGGACGATGCAGGGTCATTTAAACCCAGCCAACAAGTCAAACGCGGCAGGCAAGTTTGCTGGAATCTTGCTTTCACCTGGCGTTGTCAAAGTTGACAAGTACACAGTGCGTTTTGATTTGCAAATCGCCATGGGTTCATTCCCTTTCCTACTCAGCTCAACCAGCTACGGCCTAATCATCATCAAGAATGGCGCAGACGGTGGCGCAGCTTGGGAAACTACAATGAACGCAGCAGGACCATACGTACTCAATCGCTACACCAAGGGCGAAAAGTGCACATTCAAAAAGAACACAAAGTACTGGGACAAGACTCGTCAGCCTGCATACGACAACCTCATTGTGACTTCGTTTGAGTCGCAGGAAGCTGCAGCTGCTCAGATCTTGACCGGCAAGCTTGACGCAGCGTCGTCAATCACTGGTGCAACAGCCGAGAAGCTCAACAAGAAAAAAGTTGACATTGTTAAAGTTGCAGGTGCAGCCCACCTCAGCACCCACATGCGTTCTGACTTCGGTCCGTTCATGGACAAGCGTGTTCGCCAGGCTGCAGCACTCACATTTGATCGCCCAGCATTTCTTGCTGGCGCACTCAAGGGTGCCGGCATCCTCGGCAATGACAGCGTGATGGCGCCGTTCTCCACAAACGACACATCAGTTCCACAACGCAAGAAGGACATTGCTGCTGCCAAGCAGTTGATGGCTGCTGCTGGTGTTCCAAACGGCTTCAAAGTTGATCTTTCGACTTACCACCGTGACGACATCGACTTGCTCGCTCCCTTCTTACAGTCTTCGTTTGCTGAAATTGGCATCACTGTCAACCTCGCAACGATTTCTGATAGCTACTACACCGCACCTTGGGATGCAAAGCAGTCCAAGAAGGTGGAGAACCACTACTGGCTCGAGTCGAACTTCGGAATTACCGACTTCGGACACCGCGGCTCACCAGCTGAGTACCTCACACGTGTGTTCAAGTCGTCTGGCGACTGGAACGCTTCACACATTAACGATGCCGCACTAGACGCAGCATGCGATGAATACATTGCTGCAACAACTCCAGCCAAGGCCATGGCGGCAAGCAAGAAAGTGCAAGAAGCTTGTCTGGCTAGCACACCGTATCTCTTGCCAGCTTTCGGCTCGATGATCGCCGCAGTGCGAAAGGGCCTCAAGGGCTACTACACCAACGGCATGGGACAGTTCGACGCAGCAGCAGTTCGCGGCTAAGTCGTATTATTTAAGTAGTAGCAAAATGCCAGTGCGCTTCGGCGCACTGGCATTTTGCGTTTATTGGACAGGACATTTTTCAATTTAATTCCGGCCCAGTACTTCAACTATTATTGCTTAATGGGGAAATTCATACTGAAGCGAATTGGCTTGGCATGCGTCACGGTCTTCATCGTCACAGCTGCGATTTTCTTCATGACACATATTCTTCCCGGCAATGCTGCCGAGCGAATCCTTGGTCCATTCGCCGAACGTTCAAACGTCCTTGCACTTGAAAAAGAACTTGGGCTTGATCGCCCTCTTCACGTTCAGTATTTCAATTGGATCAAGCAAACCCTGAGTGGAAGTTTTGGAAACTCTGTGCAGTTCCAGAGTCCGGTCGAGGGTGTGCTGTTTCCATCAATGCTCTATTCGTTGCGTCTTGCGTCACTCGCATTCGTCATTGTCGTACCGTTAAGCATTATTGGTGGTGTTGTCGCCGCTATCAATCGAGGCAAATTGATTGATCGTGTAATTACCGTTGGCGGTCTTTCTGCTGCCGTAGTACCTGAGTTCGTATGGGCGGTAGTACTGGTATTAGTGGTAGGCGTCAAACTTGAATGGTTGCCAGTTACCGCATACCCCGACGACGGATCGAATATTGCAACAGTGTTTGGTTACTTAGTCTTGCCTTCAATAGCCCTTGTTCTTGTTCTATTTGGCTACATCTCGCGCATCGCTCGTGCTGGTGTTATTGAGGCACTTGATTCGGATTACGCGCGAACCGCAATTCTTAAAGGACTCACAAAGCGTCAAGCAGTCAACCGACACGTGCTTCGTAATGCGCTGCTGCCAACAATTGCCGTTATCGCTTCACAAGTGCCCTATCTTGTCGGTGGCCTTGTCGCGGTTGAAGTTGTTTTCAACTACCCAGGTTTCGGTTCACTCTTGCTAACTTCGGTACAGTACCGCGACTACCCAATATTGCAAGCTGGGGTACTCGTGGTCAGCGTTGTGATCGTCGGAATGCAGTTGATCGCCGATATTCTCTTTGCCGTTCTCAATCCACGCATCCGCCAGAAGGTTTCCGAATGAGCAGTACACCAATTTCCCTCAAGCACACGGCCGCTCAGGAACGACGCACAATGCGTAAAGAGCGCATTGCCGTACTGCGCTCAAATAAAGCATTCGTCGCCGGAGTTTTACTTGTTGGGTTTTGGATATTGTGCGCGATCTTTGGAAATTGGGTTGTTCCTCAACGCCCAGAGTTCCTCGACATGATGTTGACCGATCTTCCGCCATCAGGCGCACATTGGTTTGGCACAGACAGCCTTGGACGTGATGTATTCGCTCGGGTCATCGTTGGTTCTCGAGAAATTCTTGTCATGGCTTCATTGGCCACCATCATCGGCACAGTTTGTGGATCCGCAATTGGATTAACGACTGGCTACTTCAAGGGACGCCTCGACTTGTTTGTTATGCGCATCCTTGATGCCATCTCAGCGCTTCCCGTGCTCGTCATTGCTCTACTCGCGTTATCAGCAGTTGGTGGTTCGTCCGCAGTGATAACAGTTTTGATTATTGGATTTGTATTTACCCCGATCATTGCGCGCACTGTTCGAGCTGCTGTGCTCGGCGAGTCCGAGCTCGACTACGTGGCCGCAGCACGCCTACGCACCGAGAAAACTCCGTACATTCTGTTCAATGAAATTCTTCCCAATGTCTTGCCTCCGATCATCGTCGAGTTCACCATTCGTCTTGGCTATGCGGTGTTCGCTATCGCAACGTTGTCATTCCTTGGAGTCGGTGTAGCACTTGGCTCGCCCAACTGGGGATCGCAAGTCGCAGAAAATTATTCGGGAATTTTTATTGACACTTGGTGGTCGACAATCTTTCCAGCCGCAGCAATTGCAACATTGGCAATCGGAATCAACTTGATCGCCGACAGCGTCATGGAGGCGTTCGAACTGTGACATCACCTATTCCAAGTCTTGAACTTCGCAATTTGTCTGTTTCTTATCGCGTGCGTGGCATCGAGCGCTCAGTGTTGCGCGATATTTCAATCAGCATTGCACCGGGTGAGGCCTATGGACTTGTTGGTGAATCTGGGTGTGGAAAATCGACGGCTGCTTTTGCTGCCATGCGATACCTCCCACGAAATGGAAGCATCACTTCTGGATCAATCTTGTTTGAGGGAAACGACATCACTTCGCTTGGCGAAGACCGCATCAAGGACTTGCGAATCAACGCCATCTCGATGGTATATCAAAACCCAGTCAATGCATTAAATCCAACCCTCCGTATCGGCAAGCAAGTCATAGAAGTTTTCAGACTTCTCGGCAAAACTGAAGAGGAGTCGATCGAACTCACCAAAGAAGCATTGCGCAAAGTCCAGATAGCTGAACCAGCAAGTGTTATGGGTCGCTATCCACATCAGCTTTCCGGAGGAATGGCCCAGCGTGTAGTCATTGCGATGGCGATTGCATCAAACCCCCGATTATTAGTCATGGATGAGCCAACCACCGGCCTTGACGCAACTGTCGAAGCCGAAGTGCTCGACTTGGTGCGTGACCTGCGGCGTGAATCAGGTACCTCAGTGTTGTTCATTAGTCACAACCTTGGCGTCATTCGTACAATGTGCGACCGCATAGGTGTGCTGTATGCAGGTGATCTTGTCGAGGAAGGTCCTACCGAAACCGTGCTCAATGCCCCCAACCATCCGTACACGGTCGGGCTACTGCGCTGTATCCCAAAGGGTGGACTCAACAAGGACAGCGAGCGCCTCGACACAATTGCGGGAACTCCACCTTCTTTGGGTGCCAATCTTCCTGGTTGTGTGTTCGTTGATCGCTGCGCAATTGCTGTCGACCGCTGCAACACCGAGAAGCCAGAGCTCGCCGACAATGGGTCTGGTCATTTCAGTAAGTGTTTCCTCAGCGAGCAGGCAGTCAATTTGCCTCGCACCAAATCTCCCGTATTTCCAAATGCAGAAATAACACCTGCCCCAAAATCACTGCTACTTGAAATTGAACATCTCTCCAAGACATTCAAACAAGACACCAATGATGTGAGAGTCCTCACCGACATTGCACTCTCATTGGGAGAAGGCGAGACACTTGGCCTCGTAGGCGAATCCGGATCTGGAAAAACAACGCTTGCGCGAGCAATTTTGGGCATCATCAATCCGGATGAGGGCTCAACAATTTCAATGCACGGCAAAAAACTCGAAGCCCTTCTTGGCAACAGATCTGCCCAAGAAGTTGGTGCTGTCCAAATCGTGTTCCAAAACCCAGACTCAGCGCTCAACCGACGACACACTGTCGCACGAATTGTCGCTCGCGCAGTTCAAAAGCTTGCTGGAAAATCTCGTGAAGAGTCCGAAGAGCTCGCGCAAAATTTATTAAGTGACATGAGCGTTGATGCTCTTCTTCACAGTGTAAAGCCGAGCCAGTTGTCGGGCGGACTCAAGCAGCGCGTGGCTATCGCCCGATCATTTGCTGGCAAACCAGAGCTCATTGTGTGCGATGAACCAACATCTGCTCTAGATGTTTCAGTGCAAGCAAATATTCTCAATTTGTTAGTAGATCTGCAAAGGCGTGAGCGCGTCAGTTACATTTTTATTTCGCACGATCTAGGTGTAGTCCGTTACATTTCAGATCGCATCGCAGTGTTGTACCTAGGCAGACTCATGGAACTAGGCACATCCGAAACCGTGTTCAACGGTCCACACCATCCATACACAGAAGCACTTTTGTCGAGCGTTCCTGCCATTGACGGAAGTCAACGTGTGCGAATACGTCTTGGCGGTGAGATTCCCAACCCATCACAACCTCCAAATGGATGCGTATTACACCCACGCTGTCCGCGCATGCTTGGAAGCGGTGTCGAGCACCTTTGCACTTCAATCGAACCACCACTCGCAGAAGTCGAGCCTGGTCACCACATGCGATGCCACATTCCACTTGCCCAATTGGGAACACTTCAATCTAAATAATGTTGCCCTGTGAGTGACTTACAAATCGTTAAGTGTTGGAACTTTCGAGAATTGTGCGATCAGCGCTTTAGTTCCGAACCGATCACTCGCCATATCGAAAGTGTCAACTTCGGTGTATTTGGGCTCCGTAATTGACTCGGCCCAAACAGCTTCTTGGATAACAACTTTAAATGCAGCATTGTCGAAGTGAGCCTTGTCGATGCCCACTATCACTCGGCCGCGTGCCTTCACACTTTGTACCATCGCAACAAGGTCCGAAGCACCAAGTAATCCGGGTACAAACAATCCGCTACTCACCAAAACGTCGTAGTGATTGGCAGCGAAGTAAACAGGCTTTCGCAGGTCCGCGTCGAGCAGCTCGCGATAGCAAGGAGTTCCATCGCTTCGTAACGCTTTCTCTGCCAACGCCAAGAGACTCTTTGAAATATCAATGCCGTCTATTTGTAAGTGCGGGCTCGACTCACCCAAAATTCTTCCAAGAGCACCCGAGCCGCAGCCGATGTCGACCACTTCAAGCACTTGACCTGAAGTTTCCTGAGTGACAATTTCGGCTATTCGGAGTGCCAAAACATTTTCGGGATCAACATCAACACATTCATCTGTCGGTGGGGCCCATTGCGCGAAGTTCAA
>Ga0114969_10002903_pt1 | contig 13968 bp, 14 predicted proteins | sample M_130807_MF_Meta_FD_87316 | JGI IMG/M metagenome (GOLD analysis project Ga0114969, IMG submission 87316) | Freshwater microbial communities from Lake Montjoie, Canada to study carbon cycling - M_130807_MF_MetaG | ecosystem: Environmental > Aquatic > Freshwater > Lake | place: Lake Montjoie...
AATTTAAAAAAAACAAAAATGGGAGCATTATTAGAATCAGGTCTTGTTGGTAACATCGGGTTAAAACACCTTAAAGTTATCAAAGAAGACACAATTAACAAATGGGATCGTTTAGGATTCCTAGATGGCCTTAAAGGTCACATTAAAGAAAATATGGCGCAATTGTATGAAAACCAAGCGTCACATTTGATTAACGAAGCATCGTCAACAGATAGTTCAGGTTCTTTCGAAACTGTAGTTTTTCCTATTGTAAGACGTGTATTCTCTAAATTATTGGCTAACGACTTAGTTTCTGTACAAGCAATGAACTTACCTATTGGTAAATTGTTCTACTTTGTACCTAAAATTCAAGGATACCAAGCTACTAATACTTATGCTAATCAAATTGCACATTACGGACCTATTGGTCAAGATGCCACCGGAGGACCGGCTCAAGGTGCTGGTTATGCAGCTACCGATAAAAACCTTTACGATAGATTTTATGAAGGTAATGAACCAGGTTTAGACCCAGCTGGTCTTTTTGATTATTCTAAAGGATCGTACACAGCGATTACTTCTACCTTAACCACTACGGTTGCTTGGTCAAATGGACAATTAGTTCAAACACCTTATAACCTTACTAACGGTACCGTTGTTGCTACTGGTGCTCTTGGAGGACCTACGTATAGAAAGGTTATTGTTGCAATGACAGGATTTTCAAACGCAGGAGCAGGAAAATTAATTGGCCCTGATGGTCAAGAAATGGATAACGAAGCGTTCTTATCTGATTTAACTGTTTATGCAACAACTACAGGAGCATTTTCAGGAGCAGGTACAGGAGCATTACTATTTAGAGTTGTAACTCAAAAATATGGTAAAGGAATTGTAGAATACGGAACACAAACTAGTACCACTTGGTCATCTAATGGTAATGGTGGAGCATACGATAATTTATGTTCTCAAGATGGTATCATATACTTAGAAGTTGATTTACAACAGCCTTGTGCTATTGGAGCGGCGTCTTTAGATGGTTATACAGGATTAACATTAACTGTTCCTGGTACAGTAGTCACTGGTTCACAATTTTATGTTACATATAAAAGATATAAAGAAATGGAATTTGAAGACCAAATCGGTGAAGTTTCTTTTGATTTAGAATCAGTAACTGTTTCTGTAACTGAAAGAAAACTAAGAGCACAATGGTCTCCTGAATTAGCACAAGACGTTTCTGCATTCCATAACATCGATGCTGAAGCTGAATTAACAGCTTTATTGTCTGAACAAGTGGCAGCAGAAATTGACCGTGAAATTTTACGTGACTTACGTAAAGGTGCAGCTTGGAACTTACGTTGGGATTACAACGGATGGAAAAGAGGTACTACAGCAAACCCATTAACACAATACACTCAAAAAGATTGGAACCAAACGTTGATTACGGCTATTAACCAAATTTCAGCACAAATTCACAAATCTACTTTGAGAGGTGGTGCTAACTGGATAGTTGTTTCTTCTGAGATATCTGCGATTTTTGATGATTTAGAATACTTCCACGTATCTAACGCATCTCCAGATCAAGACCAATACAACATGGGTATTGAAAGAGTTGGTACATTAGCTGGACGTTACCAAGTATACCGTGACCCTTACTTCCCACCAAACACAGTTTTGTTAGGACACAAAGGAACATCTTTACTTGATACAGGATATGTTTACGCACCGTACGTTCCTCTACAATTAACACCTACAATGTACAATCCGTTCAACTTTACTCCGATTAAAGGAATAATGACGAGATACGCAAAAAAGATGGTCAACAACAGATTTTACGGAAGAATTACCGTAGATGGTGTTAGAACATTCGATTTAAATGAATTAAGATAATCATAATCTTAAAGAATAACACTAAAGGGACAATTTATTGTCCCTTTTTTTATATCCTTAATTTTAATAGTTGATTTTTTGGCCAAATAACTTATATTTATGTATATGCGAAAAATAGAATTAACCGAATTTCAAGTTAAAGAAATAATAAAGTTATACACTGAAGATTTATTAGGTTCCCCCACTATTAGCGAAAAATTAAAAATTCATAAAACAATTGTTTTAAATACATTAAGAAGTAATGGTGTTATTCTTGGTCCGTCAGGTAGACGAAATATTGGTGGTAGAGAAGTTTCCATGAAAAAATATGAATCAAAACCTGAAACAAAAAAAAGAAAAAGTGAAAATCATAAAAATTGGGCGGAAAAAAATAAAGAACATTTAAGTAAATACATTAAAGAATACCGTGAAAACAATGTGGATAAGATTAGACAAATAAAACGTGATTACGAAAGAAATCGTAAAGCGAGGGACCCCCTTTATAAATTAATTTCTAATTTCAGAACTGCGATATATCAGGTATTAAAGGAAAGTAATGTTGAAAAAAACAAACACTATTTTGATATACTACAATACACGCCTGAAGAACTAATAACACATTTAGAAAATAAATTTACAGATAAAATGTCTTGGGATAATTATGGTGATTGGCATGTAGACCATAAATTACCTATAACTCATTTTAATATCCAAGAAATGGGTGATGAAGAGTTTATGAGATGTTGGTCGTTAGATAATTTACAACCTATGTGGGGATTTGATAACATTTTTAAATCAAATAAAATATTATAGATATTTATTAATATGTTAGAATCAATAATTAAAAAAGTTTTAAAAGAGGCGACTACTACAGGTGGTAGTAGGGGAAGTTATATTGCACCACTTTTACCAGGTGAAAGATATTTTAAACCAAACGTCTTGGCACCATTCACAGTTGCCGATTCAAAATATAAAAGTCCTGATTTATCGTATGATTCTTACGATGGTAAAATGGAAAGAAGTAAAAAACAAATAGGTAAAGAAGAAAAAATCGCAAATAAAATATATAATTACATTAAAAATAACCCTAACTCAACTTTTAGTGATGATGATGGTAATGTTATCAATCAATATCCAGGTAAAAAAACAAAAATAGTACCAATTAAAGAGTGGGTTGAGTTAGATAAAATCAATTTAACCGAAGATTTAGCGGTGTGGTTTGGAACCAAAAAAAAACCTAAAGGATCTAAACAACCTAGCGGTCCTTGGGTAAACATATGTAGTAAAGTTGATGGTAAACATCCCCCTTGTGGAAGACCTGACGCAGATAGTAAATCATATCCTAAATGTAGAGCAGTAGGTGTTGCTGGAAAAATGAGTGATTCAGCTAAAAAGGCGGCATGTCAACAAAAAAGAACCGCAGAGAAAAAAGATACTCAAACGGGTAAAGGGCAAAAACCTGTTATGACTTCATACAAACCAAAAAAGAAAAGGACCCAAAATGAGTCCTTAGAATTTGTGATTAAAAATATTTTAAGTAGTCTTTAACAGTAAGACCCCGAACAATGTCTTTTACCGTCTAACCCTTTAATTTTTCCTTTACATACTTGGACAGCATGGCCATTACTATAAGCTGAGGGGTACACGTCATATTTTGCCTTTGCTGATGCCTTACCTCTTGCGCAGAGAGGTGTACCTGTTTTTTTTCTACCTTCATCCATCATCATATCTTTATCGTCGATATCCGTAGAATGATCCATTTCTTCTTTTTTTGTTTCATTCATTAAGAAATCAAACACTTGGTCTAAGTTTTCTTTTGATACTGTTATGTGGTCATCCGCCCAATCGTGACCATCTTCAAGTATGTCTTCAATTTGTGAATGGTCAAGGTCCAATAATAAATCGGCCTGTCTCCTTATTTGTTCTAAATTTGAAAAAAACATATATCTTTTCATTTCCATACGTTCTTCTTTTAAGACTCTTCTAATAATTAAATTTATTCTGTCCATAATTACTTTTTATTAACTATTTGGAATTGTAATTCCTTTTTATATGTATCGATATTTCTATCTGAATTTACTTTAATATCTATAAAATATTCATTAGGTATTTTATCGGTAGTATCAAACATAAAATAATACCCATCAAAAGTTTTATTTATTCTTGTCCAATCTTGTACCTGTACTTCGGTATTAGCCCCTTCTCTAACGTATATTCTATAATATGCCTCTACATTATCTAATGGTTGATTGGACGTATATGCCTTTTTAATTGTAACATTAACCTTTCTAACGTCGGTATTTAATATCTTTTCATTTTGTTTAATTCCGTCAAAATCAAAACCATAAAGTGATGGGGTTTCCGTTGTTGTTCCTATTTTAAAATTACCATTTTTAGGAAGTAAAACAAATTCATTTTCCACGTTATCTAATTTTACACCATTAACTGTTAACCCACTCCATTCATCAGTGTAAAGACAAGGGACTGTTGTTGCTGTTAATCCTGTAATATTTACCTTGTAAACGCCTTTCGTTACTAAACAGGTAGAAAGTCCCGTAAACCCTGAAACATACCCACCAGCGGAATCTATGATGTTAACACGAGGGTTTTTATCAAAGTTAATGTAATTACCATTACTATACGCATATAAATAAAGATTATTATTGTTACCCGCATAGAAATTAGACCTATTATCTAAAATCAAATCATTATATGATGTTTCTAAATAAGGTTCGTAGAATGTTTGTGTGTGAGGAGAGAAAAACCCAACTGAATAATTTTCAGTTAAACCTGTAATGTTTTCAAGTTGTGGGTAATATGCGACACCCCATCCTGTTGTGCCGGTAATTGTCCCGTGTATTATTCCGTTTATCTCTGTTGACATATCAAACTCAATATCTTCATTACCAAATTCGAAGTGTTGTATATCCACGATAGTAAGGCCTGAAAAATTTAAACCAGTTGTACCTGTTAATGAATTTGTATTATTGTATATTCCGTTATACGACCAACCGGAAAGGGTTGTGGTTTCAAACCAATTTGACGGTCTTTGTGAGAACGCCCTATCATTTAAATTTGTTACTCCAAAATCATAATAATCATAACCAACACCACTATCCCATTGTTGTGGTTGACCTGTGGTTCCAGAAACTTTAGGTATTCTAAATAATACCAAATCAAAAGATGTAGCCCTTCTTCTACCTTGGGATGTTTTAGTGTTTAGTAATTCATTGTCAAAAAATGAAGTATTTGTCATTCTTAACGTATGGGTCATTGCTGACGTACAACCTGTTGAAATAACTCCTGAATTTATTTGTGACGTTAACTTTGTTAAATCTAAATCAAAAATATATCTACTAAACCCTTTAGGGACTGCAATATTATCTACCCTACCATAGAATAATTCAACAATAGGGTTTCTAGCCGTGTTGGTATAAGAATTGTAGATTAATGTATTCGATTTATCGAAATAAGATTTATAGATAGACATTTTTTGTTTTATCTATAAATACTTAATTAATTCGAATTTTTTTATTTAATACTTTATCGTAAGCTTCCTGCATTTTAGCCAATATCGATTGTGTTGAAATTTGAGAAGATTTAGCAACTGGAGTTGGGGGTAACATTGCGTAAGGGTGGTCATGAGTAACTAAAAACTCCACTACAAGTTGTAGTAACTCCATTAACTCATCGCCTCTAACCATGGCTGACGTGTTTGGGTCAATATTATTAATCACCGTATCAACATCAATACCGTAAACTGTGTTGTCAATATCAACCCTATCTTTACCATCTATTTTTGTTTCATGTGATATAAAATACAACGAATCTGCACCAATAATACCGGCAGTATTATTGATTTTTTCTGTGGTCACTGGTGTGAATTTTTCCGTTATTTTATCAACAGGTAAGTTTTTATCTAAATTTTTGTTAATTACTAGTCCATAGCCTGTAATAATATCTGCAGATGATGCTCTAATTTTAGAAACCAAATTAGTCATATTATTCACCGATACGACATCAATTATACCTGTGAAGTCACTAACAATTGAACGTATTTTAGAATCCGCTCTATAATAATAAGTAAATTGTTCTCCATCCGAAACAGAAACTAAAGATTCTGGTTTATCTTTAAAATCGATAATAACTTGATTAACAATATTTGCAAACTCATCAATAGGTTTTCCTATTATCTGTTTGTTATATATAAGATTGGTCTCACCGGTATAATTTGTACCAACATCAAAAACACCAACTTGTAGTTCATATTGGTAATTCCCTTGAGGTGTTTGATATATATTTACCCCACCGGTGAAAGAATCAAACTGACTATTTGTTGTGACGCAATAATATTCTATAATAAATTTAATCTGTTCTTTTCTTTGTACTAACTTCTCATACTCTTCTTCGGTCCCAAAAAATGTTTTTTTATCAAAATTAGAAAGTTGTAAAAATGCCCTTCTATTATTAATAATAGGTATTTGACCTTTTTCAAATGGTTGGTGTTTGCCGGCTCTTAATAATACCTCAGTTTTTTTAAGTATCATATCGGCGCTATCCCTACCATTAATTGAAATATCTAATGGTTCGGCAAATAATCCGGTATTTTGTTCTGGATTTTTATATTTACCGTCAGCGTCTTTTATCGTTGGGTAACTTTGTTTAGAATTGGCGTAACCATCATCTAAATTTGTCCTTGATGACTTACCATCCTCAAAACCAATAGTGAGTGGAGAAGAGTAAGGTCCTATCATGTAAAATTTATTTCTACCACTTCTTTTTCTTCTATCAAAATAAAATAACATAACCCTTTCTTTAGGTTGTGGTATTTGATTAATGAAGAAAGGTAAATAAGGTAAAAATATAAATGGGTCTTTATCTGACCATGGCCCATTTTTACTTGGTGAACCAAACGGGTCATAATCTTTTGCCGATTTTTCCCTTTGACCAAAGTTTTCATTTAATGGGGCAACCCTAATTCGACCTAACATTAAAGGGTCTTCTGAATTTAGACACTCACCCCAAAAAATGTTTTGGGTCATGTCAAGACTAAACTGGTCTGTTGATGGTTTTACATTATCCATTATGTGTTGATCGTTTCTTGTATTCTTCTAAAATTTTATTATAACTGTTTTCTGTTGTTTCTAAATGGTAAGTTAACTTAACTAGTAAATCCTTAGTTTTTTCAAAATCTTCTTGTAGGAAATCTAACACATCAGTTAACTCCTTATTGGATTTGTTTTTATAATCTTTAAGTATTTCTAAAACGTCTTCCGATTTCATAATTAATAAGATTTACCGTAACCTTTAGCCGGTTTTGTTACTCCGGCACCTAAAGCAACAACAGTTAATGGTGGTATAAATATTTCCGTCTTACCATTTTCAGCTTGTTCTTTATTCATTCCTGCTATTATTCCTTTGAACGCTGAGTTCATTAAATTAGATGATCCATCTCCGTTGTCATCTGTTGGTATTCCCGCTTTTTGTAACCCTTCTATGACGTTAGAGTATGCTCTCGTGTCTGATATTCCGCCTAATAAATTTGCGGCAGCCAATGCAAACATAGGTAACCCTAAATTTAATTGTGATAAACCTAAATTAAGAAGTTTTAAAACCTCATCTATCACACTTTTACAGTTACCATAATCTATTATGGCATTTGTCAACTGAAGTAATACGTAAATAATCGTTGAGTACATTGCTATCTGTTTATTTTTTGACTCATTAATAATATCCAATAATATTCCTTCAACTAATTTTTTAATTTCTTTTTTAATTACATTAAATAATTCTTCTACAAAAATTGAAAATAATTTTCTTAGTAGGTTAACCACAATTTTTTTAAACTTAAGACAGAACTCTGTTAAGTTGTTAAATGATACATCTACGTTATATAAAATAGATTTTATCATTATCATAAACCCTAACATTACCTTAGGTGTTAAAATGGTTTGTAATAAAATTAAAGGTAAACTTAAAATAAGGTTAGCTAACATTTCACCATTGATGTTAATTGATAACCCCCCTGTTTGCCAGTTGGGGTCATTACTAATCTCATTTATACCGTTTAGTAATTTGTCAATTTTATCTTTAGTTGTGTTTGCGGAAATTACATCGGTAAGAACATTATTGACTGCAGATAAGTTTGTGGGTAGCTTTATATTTCCGCAACTTTCAAATTCCATTAGTCCGTTAGTAATTAAATTAACTTGATTTTCAATTATTCTTTGTTCTAAATTACTGACAGTAAAAAAATCATCGTCTATTAAATCTAATTCGGGTATTTTAGCAACTCCCGATACGTCTATTTTCTTATTAGGGTCGGTACATATTCCCATAATTCTTAACATAAAACTAATAAATTTCATACGTTCTGTTTGTTCTTCATTGGAATTACCAATGTCGAAGGCCCCTGTTAAGTAATTCATTATATTGGCAGTTAAAGTGTCCATATTGAAGATTTCAATACTAGTGAAATAATCAAACAAGAATTCACTAACTGATAAATTTGCGTTCGGTTGTGCCTGTAAAACCACTTTAAAGAAGTCTCCCGTTATTGTTTGTTGAGATGAATTAACATAAGAGGTAACATATTGTAAATCAAATAATTGTTGACCTGATCCCCCAATAAATTTACTACCGTACTCTTGAGAAAAACTTATATTTGATTGTAATCTTTTATACAATTGTAAATTCATCGCGTATGGTACAGTGCCGTTAGGTGTCTCTGATTGTTCATAAAAGAATTTAACAGATGGGTCTGTTGATGGTTTTTTTAAAATTTTAAAAAGGTCTATAGTTTTTACATCAATGTAAATCGGGACGTTTATAAACCCCTCGTATGTTTGCTCTTCAGAACACCCTAGAGTTGATAACATTTCATCTACAAGTATTTGAACCATTCTAGATTTAGTTTTTTCCGCGGCCTCTAAAAATAGTGTACCTAAAATACCCAAAGAATTACCACCATTATTTTTAGGTAATATTTCTTGAAAAATCTCTAAAAGGTCTTTTAATTGGTTATCAAATTTATCTTTAGTGTTTTTTACTTTTTTTTTCTTTTCTTCTATCTGTTCGGTACGTTCCGACTTTTTTAGCTCTCTTTCGTTTTTATTCGCACTTCTTTTTTCTTCTGCTTCTTTTTTCTTTTCAGCATTAAGTGTTTTGTAAGCTCCTATCTTACTTTTTGCCGTTTCCTTATCTTTTTTATTATCTAAACCCATAATTACAGTTTATACCCACCAGATGTGTTATCCACATCTTTTTTAATTAAATTTTGAAGAACATCATCATCCATATCAGATAATGAAAAATTTTCTTCTTTATTATTATTAGATTTCTCCCAAATAGTTGATTGTAGTTTTGAAAGTGTTAACTTCTTTTCTATCGTGTCATTAACAATTTTTTGCTGTTCCTTAATTACAGGACCAATTAAAGTCATATCTTCAGGGTCCTTTAACATTCCAAGCATTTTATTTTGAATTCTAATTGCCGTTGCTCTTTGCTCAACCAACTCATTATAAATTTCTTGCATAAGGCCTAATACCGAATCCTTATTTAGTGCTATTTCTTTTTTTCTTGTTCTGTTCATAACTATAAATATTTAAAAGATTATTATTCGTTATGTATCTTCTTAAGTGTTTCTAAATAAAGTGTTTTATATTTTTTTAGATAAATTCTTATTTCTTTAGTGTTTAGATTAGTCATTTCTCTAAGAGATAATAATACAATGTTTTTGTTAAACTTATTATTATCGTTACCAATAAATATATTTCCGTAGTTGTCGAATAACTCAACCAATGCGTACCCTAACTTTAACTCGTTTTCGTTATCAATAGTTTTTGTTATGTGATGTTTTAAATCTTTTAAAAAAACGTCTATAATTTTTTCGGCATCAACCTTCTCAAATTCCAAATAATAAACCATGTCCGGCCTATTTTCTAACGTTGCGGAAATATCTTCATAAGATATTTTTCGATTCATCTCTTTTTGGTCTTTTAAAATTTGACCCATTAAGTAGTTCTTACATATAGTACCAAAATAAGAATATGCCTTTTTATTTTTAGCTGGTTTAAACTTTTCTACTTTAGTCATTAAAAATGAATGGGTGTCACTATGAACGTCCTTATACTCCATATCTTTTCGATATAATTTATATCTCCGTATAATGGACTCAATCATTTTATCTAAGGGTTCCTTTAAAAAATTGTTATAAATTCTTTCCTTATCTTCATGACTTTCAGCGACGATATAATCTCTAACTGCTTGTTCCTCACGTACATCAAAATAATTTTTACTTTTTATGTTCGTCTTTTGCGTTTCCTCTAATGGTTTTTCATTTTCAAGATTTAATGACATTAAACGGTTTCTGGTTCATATTTTATGTTTCTATCTGAAGTAAAGAAATGTTCTTTTTTTGCTGATTCTAACCAAAATACCACTTCTTTATCTGCTAACTTTTCCTCACCAAATTTGTAATTCCAAAAAATTGAGCCCTCTCTCATGTTCATATGTTTGTAACCGATTCTTGGTATTGTCATAATTTTTACAGAGTTATATGTAAGTCTTAAAAACATTTCATAAACAAACGTTAATTTAATTGACGGTTTTAATCCCCCGTTTTCTAAAAATGTGTCTTTCTTAATTACCATTCCACTTGATTGGAAATTTTGATATGCCTGTAGAACATCGTTAGTTAAATATCCCATCTCAGAGTTTAAACTAACGGCAAAAGTTGCTTCATTAGTAAACCCGGCAAACACTCCCTTATCGTCAATGTCAACAACCAATGGTAAAAAGACATCGACATCGGTATGTGCATTAACAAAACGATTAACATTTTTGAACCATATTGAGGCATACTCATCGTCAAACTCTAAAATAGAAATCCACTTGCTACTGGCCTCTTTGACCCCTAAATTGACTTGAGATGCGAAATCAGTAGATCCTTCATTTTCTACCATTTTTACATTTAATTCTCCAAAATTAATTTTTGATAATACGTTTTTTAATGATTCCTCTTTAGAGTGTACAATCACTAATTCATTTATACCGACAACTTGGTTTTCTAAAGATTTAATTGATTTGTTTAATAAATCTTCAAATGATTTTACAAGTGATGAGCTTAAAGGTAAAATCACTGATACGTTAAAATTGTTTTTTATTTCCATAATGTTAGTTTTTTTCTACTGATTCTTTTATTTTTTCTAATTGTTCTTCAAAAGTTTGTCTTCTTGTTTCAAAATATTCATTAAACAAATTAAGTACTGAATTTTTAAAGATTTCTTCGTCTTGGTATTCTTTACCGGTAACACTCATATTCTCATATAGTGTGTCCGCAATATTATCCTCTAACCAATTTTGAGTAAAATTAGCAATGACATCAATTAATTCGTTAGTTTGATTAACCCATAACCCGTTTGATTCTCCCATCCATTCAGGTTTTAAATTAGGTATCTTACCGATTACTGGTGTCCCACAAATCATAGATTCAATAGGGAATGTACCAAACCCTGATTCAATGTCCACCCAAACAGAAACAAATGACTCACTTAAAAATTTAGCAAAATCGTCTTGTTTGATTCCTCTCATGTCTCTAAAAGTAATCCATCTAAATTGTGGGTACTTTAAATAAAAACTTTTAATCACCTTTGCGGTATCTCTAGGGTCTCTAGTGTGAATAGAAATAATAGGTTTAGATGGTTTATCTTTTTTAGTGAAAATACTTGGGATATTAGGTAATAATACATCAAAAGACCCACTTCTCATAATTTCCGAAATATATTTCTTTTGGAATTCTGAAGTTGTAATACATTTAGTAAACCCATATTGTGACCAACTAACCCCTGGAGGTAAGGTTTCTAACATATGGTCATATGCCTGACAAAGTACTATTTTAGCACAAGGGAAGTTTTTAATTTGTTCCATTACGTGGGCATAAATCTCAGGAATTATGATAAAATCCTCAGGAGATATCGCTAAATTTTGACCATCTATAGATTGATGAGGTAATACTTCGTATTGGTCACCTAACCATTCAGACACCCCTTTATAATCATTAGTTTCATGAATAATGGTTGGATTAAAACCATTATTAAATAATGTTAATGCTATGTCGTAAATATGTCTAACCGACGATTTAGGGTTACCTTTTGTGTCTTGAACCAAAAAATAAACCCTTGATTTTTTTGATCTTAAGGTTTCCACCGAAGACTCAATTTTTTGAATTGTTTCTAACTCCATTTTAAAGTGTTTTTATTATTTTATTTATTAATAGTGTATTAAATGATATTTTAAAGGGTATTGATAAATCTTTAGCCCCATGTATTCCTAAACTATCATCTATTTCTTCTCTTTCTGTTAATACGACATCGATTAAATTTTTGAATGTGTCATATCTTGTCACACTAATTTGTTGTTCATTTTCGGATTCTCCCGAAAATATAGGCGTCTTTGAGTTAACCATACTTACTTGTGATTCCAACTCATCAATGTCTATGTAATAATGTTCTCCTAAAAATTTTAACAAGCTCATAATTTTTCTATTATTTCGTCAAATTCTTTTAATGATTTAATTTCATAATCAGAATTAACATTTTTATTATATATCGTTAAAAATTTTACGACAATTTTATCTTTTGGGTGATTAATAATTAAATCGGGGTTAGCCGTTAATAATATATCCACTTCATCCCACAGTGTATTAATTGTTGTGTTTGAATAGAATTTTACCTTCTCTAATAAACAACCAAATTTTGATAAAAAAAATAGTGACGAGGGTTTAGACCTACCTATCTCATCGGAAACAATTAATAATTCGTTTTTGTCTCTATGTTTTAAATATAACTCATTTAAATCGTTAAAAGTAAACGTCTCAGTTGACCCGGCATGTCCAAATATCTGCATTACAAAATCTTCATACATAAATGAATACAATTCATTTTCATCTTTAAATGCGAAATGGTCTTTAAGGTTTAAAGATTTAACATCACTTAACAATTCATATTTAAAATTATTAATTTCAGTGTTCTCAATAATATCTTCTGAATCACCAGAAACCCTCAATTCGTAAGTTCTATCTACCGATTCTAAAACGCCATCACTCAACATATTATGTTCATAAATTTGAGTAAATTTACCTATAGTATCTCTTAAAACCCCGTTAATTTCAATCCCTATTCTCTTCATCGTATTTGACTAATATTTTACTAATTAATGGATTTCTAACGTTTTTAGCATTTTTAAAATCATAAACCCCAATGTCTGGTATTTTATTGAATCTTTGTAATGCATCATAAAGTCCTGATTGTTTTTTATCTTTATATCTGTCAGTTTGTTCTAAATCCCCCGATATAAAGAATTTACTATTAAACCCTATCCTTGTCAATAGTAGTTTCATTTGATTAGGTGTTGAATTTTGAGCTTCCTCAAAAATAAGGATTGAGTTATCGATATTCATCCCCCTCATGTAGGCCAACGCAAATACTTCAATAACCTCACCTTCTTTTAATTTTTCTCTCGCCTCTTTACCTATAATCTTATTTAATAAATAATATGAAGGAAAAATGTACGGATCCAATTTTTCTTCTAAATTACCTGGTAATGAACCTAATTTTTCTTCCGCTTCAACCGCTGGTCTAACAATGATTATTTTTTCATATGAGTTATTTGGGTCCATTAATAAATCAACCGCAGCCTTCATAGATATGTAACTTTTACCTACCCCCGCAGGACCAGAACAAATAGTTATTTGATTATTAATCAGTAGGTCGTAATATTCTTTTTGATTGTCAGATAAAAATTTACTTTTTTGTTTTCTTTTGATTGTTGAGTTTATAAAATCTTTTTTAGAAATTGGTTTAGATTCCGTATCTTCAGTTTGTGTTTGTGGTTTTTTTCTTATTGTCATATTTTAATTAATAAATCTTTTTTTACTTTCTCCATCATAGATTTTTTTTCTAAGGTTTGTTGTTGAGTAATTATGATCACGTTTATTGTATATAATTCTAATCCCCCTTTTTTGGCAAATACTTTTTGCTGTATAATTTTTGTCTTTATAATCCTCACCAATTATTCGAACATCCAAATCTAAAGAACTAAAAAGTTCTTCTAATTCTTCTTCATCGTTGT
>Ga0114969_10002905_pt1 | contig 13955 bp, 12 predicted proteins | sample M_130807_MF_Meta_FD_87316 | JGI IMG/M metagenome (GOLD analysis project Ga0114969, IMG submission 87316) | Freshwater microbial communities from Lake Montjoie, Canada to study carbon cycling - M_130807_MF_MetaG | ecosystem: Environmental > Aquatic > Freshwater > Lake | place: Lake Montjoie...
AAACAAATCACCCATACTGCAAAGAAACGAAGACAAATAAATAAAGCCTCATTCATTGAGGCTTTTTATGAGGCTATTACTTTTAGTTAAGAAACTTTCTTCCCTATTTCTTCCAACATGGTTGAAACCAAACGAGGCATTGGGTATTCAATCTCCCAACCCCAATCGTTCTTCGCCGTTGAATCATCAATGCTGTTCGGCCATGAATCGGCTAATCCTTGACGGAAGTCTGGTGCATAACTAATTTCAAATCCGGGTAAATGTTTTTGAATTTCTTCAGCCAATTGTTTCGGTGTGAAGCTTATTCCTGCTAGGTTGTAAGCGCTTCGAATTTTTATCTTTTCAGCATCAGATTCCATCAGTTGAATGGTAGCGCGAATGGCATCTTCCATCATCATCATCGGTAACTCGGTGTTTTCCGAAAGGAATGAAGTGTATTTGTTTTCCTTCAACGCAAAATAGAAAATATCTACTGCGTAGTCTGTTGTTCCTCCGCCCGGAGCAGAGCGATGTCCAATCAATCCTGGGTAACGAAGACTGCGAACATCTACGCCGTACTTCATGAAATAATATTCGCACCATCTTTCACCCGCCAACTTCGAAATTCCATAAACGGAAGAGGGTTCCATCACTGTGGTCTGAGGCGTATGATCGGCTGGAGTAGTTTGTCCGAATGCGGCAATGGAGCTTGGCCAAAACAAACGGAACTTAAACTCTTTCGCGAGCTCAAGAATATTGAGAAGCCCTTCCATATTTAACTTCCACGCATACATCGGATTCTTTTCTCCGGTTGCACTCAATAGCGCGGCAAGCTGATAAACCTCTGTAACCGCATGGTCTTGAACACAAGCGCGTAAGGCTTCAGCGTCTAGCACGTTCAATTGAACATACGGTCCATCTTCCGATGAAACGTTATCTGCTGCTTGAATATCGGCGCCAATCACATGGTCTTGTCCCAACTTCGAACGAAGGGCCATCACAAGCTCAATGCCTATTTGTCCTCTGCTGCCAATAACCAATGCTTTTCTATTCGTGCTCATAGTTAAAAAATGTTTTCAAAAATAGGTATTTTCGCGCCATGGCAATTCCACAAATTGAAATTGAAGATTTCAATTACACACTTCCCGAAGATCGCATTCGTGTTATTCCACTCGAAGAACGCGCGGCGTCCAAATTGTTGGTGTATGAAAACGGAAAAATTACAGATTCTGTTTTTTCTGAATTACCCTATTTTTTGAAGGAAGGAGATTTGTTAATCTCGAACAATTCGAAAGTCATTCCGGCACGCATCATTTTTCAAAAAGAGTCGGGTGCCTTCATAGAAATCATGTGCCTAGCACCCTTCGGAACCTCATATACAGAAGCCTTTGCGGCACATGATAGCGTTTCCTTCACAGCCTACATCGGAAATTCAAAACGATGGAAAGAAGGAAAATTAGAATTGAAAATCAATTGGAAGAATTCCACCGAAAGTGTCTTCATCGAAAGAACAGGAATTGAGAAAGATGCCTTCATCGTAGAATTCACCTGGAACTTCAACGCCGTCTTCTCGGAAGTCATTGAGGCTATCGGACAAGTCCCCTTGCCACCTTATTTCCAACGCAAGCCAGTGGCCAACGATGTTGGCAGATACCAAACCGTCTTTGCCAAAACCGAAGGATCAGTCGCCGCACCAACCGCCGGTTTGCATTACACAGAGGAAGTTCTTCAAGCCATCGCGAATGCAGGCGTAAGGCAAGAGCAAGTTTGTCTGCACGTCGGAGCTGGAACCTTCAAGCCCGTCTCTGCAGAGCGCATCGAAGACCACGAAATGCATGCGGAATTTTTTGAAGTCAAGCGCGAGTGCATTCAATCCATTTTAAATTGCGAAGGAAGAGTCATTGCCGCAGGAACAACATCTATGCGCACCTTAGAAAGTTTGTTTTGGCTAGGTGTTCGCATTTTAGAAGGCAAAGAAGCCAATAGGGTAGAACAGTGGGAATCTTACATCTCTTCCGCTAGTTATTCGAAAAAAGAGGCTTTAATGGCATTGCTGAATCATCTCAATGCAACGAATCGAAACAGCATTTGCGCTTCCTCGAGTATTTGCATCACGCCCGGATATTCATTCAAGATTTGCTCAGGTCTGCAAACGAACTACCATCAGCCTAAAAGCACTTTGTTGTTGCTTATTGCAGCAACCGTTGGTGAAGAATGGAAACACATTTATGCGCACGCCTTGGAACAAGAGTATATGTTCTTGAGCTATGGCGATACCATGTTACTCTGGTTCTAAGAAATGAAAAAGGATGCCGAAGCATCCTTTTCAAATATCTAGTTATTAATATCAATCTTCTGGGAAGAAACGGTAGTCTTCAATTTCAGCTGCTTCACGAAGTGAATTGAACAACGTCATTGGAGCGCTTGATTTCTGTCCACGTATTTTATCTTTTCTGAAAGAAACATAATTGTCTGGACTCTCAACACGCGTCACATCGGCAACACGCTGAATAACGTAAACCCCGCCTTTTCCTTTAATAGGAGCAGAGATATTTCCTGTTGGCAATCCGAAGGCAGCACCTAAGGCAGCACTTTCAGTTTCACCAACACCGCTTTCAGGAATGTTACGCATTGCCATAGAAAGGTTTTCGAAAGTTTTCACTTGACCAGTTACTTTTCCAGCAATTTCTTCCATTGAACTGCCAGTCATCATAGCCATGTATTTTTCAGCCTTCTTGTCTTTTATTACTTCTTGCTTCACACGGTCGTACACGTTGCGTAATGAAGGAACTCCTTTTTCTTTGATTTCCATTAGGCAAACAACCACAATTCCATCATCAACCGAAATAGGCTGCGAAATAGATCCTTCTTCTGTTTCAAGGTTATAAGTCCAAACAATGATCTCAGATCCGTTTTGAACACCGCTCACCGCAGTTGCTTCAGGACGAACATTAGGCGAATAGGTTAATCCCCCGTAGCTCTCAACAGCACCCGCACGGAAGCTTGCGCTGTCGCCATGGCTCTGAATGAAATCAATAGCTTTTTGATACGTTTCTTTTTTAGTTGTAGCACTCGGAGTGATAGGTCTTTCCACTTGAGCAAAATAAGTTACTGGTTTAGCAGCACCCTTTTTAGTAACTTCAATCAAGTGTGTTCCGAATTGCGTTTCTACAATTTGAAGATCTCCAACTTTACCATTGAAACAAGCCGCATCGAATTCGGCAACCATTGCGCCTCTTCCGAACATGCCTAAGTCACCACCTTTTACAGCAGAACCTGGGTCAGTGCTATACTTCGTTGCCATTTCAGCAAAGTTCTTTTTAGACTGAATAACCTTCTTCAAAGAATCAGCTTTCGCTTTTCCGGAAGCGCCTTTCTCCTTAAAGAGAATGTGACGTGCTTGAACAGAATCAACCTCCGTTCCGCGAGAAGTAATTTTCGCAACGCGGGCAATTCCGCCAGAAACAAATGGTCCCATTACGCGACCAATGCTATCTGAAAGAGCTTGCGAATTGAAAGGCTCAGGGAAACTTCCAAATACATATTTTACTTTTCCGTTTGCAGGATTACCTGAATTCAAAACAGCAAATGTTGAATCTTCTTTTGAAGTCTTGCTCGCTTTGAACGAAGCCGCAATTGTTTGAAGGCTCTCGAGCGTGGCAGCACTGTCGGCAGCACTCGTTAACAAAGGAATACGAACATATGCAATGGTGCGACTTCTTTCTTGTTTGAAGTCACGATCGTTTTTGTGATCGTTGTAGTATTTCTCAATGTCGTCATTCGAGAATGAAATTTCACTCTCCATAATTTGAGCGTAAGGCTTTACAACATAAACAATAGATGCTTTGTCGTTCGACTGATGGAACAGACTCTTCGCATCTAACGAGTTTACATAAGATCCTGCACTTACCAAGGCATCATACTTTTCTTTCAAACGCTTTTCAATGACCATTCTTCTGTAACCAGTGAAAAGGTTTGGCTTTTCCGTTTCCATTTTCTTGAAACTCTCGCGCATTTGCTCTTTGAACGGCAAGGAGTCTTGTCCTTGATAGAAGGTGCTTTTCACGTAAGAACTCAAATACTTTCCGAAAAGAATTTCATCCAATTCTTCATCAGTAACCATTAAACCAAGACTTTGGTATTCAGGTTGAAGAAGAGTGGTTTCAATTAAGTTGTTCCAAACATCGTTCTCCAATCCGTGAGATTGGCTGTTGTTGTAGCTGAACAATTCAGACTGCTCTTGAAGCATGGCTCTCCATTGGTCTTGCTTAATGCTTTCGCCATTAATAACACCAACTTTATCTGATGGGCCACCGAACATAGCCATTACAGCATCATACGGTATTAAAAAGCCGACAATACCGATGCCGACTAGGGCTAGTACTAGCCATCCTTGTTTACGAAGGGTTGAAATCATTGCCATAGTAATGGACTATAAAATTTAGGATTGCGAATATCGGAAATTTGCTCGGAAATTCCTTGTTTTTTTTTAACGAACTAACTAATTGTCAATTCTTCAATGTTTTGAAGTTGGACAAGCTTAATTTGTCGCTCGTTTACTGCGAGAATAGTGAACCGATAGCGATCCATTATAAATTCCTGATTTACTTCCGGAAAGTCTTGGTGGAAGTTCAGAATAAGTCCCCCAAGGGTGTCATATTCCTCTTCGTTTTCAGGGAGCTCGAGCTTGTACTTTTCGTTGATGTAATGAACATCTAATCTCCCAGAGAATTCATACCATCCTTTTTTCACTTCACGCTCAACGTTGTCAATGGTGTCGTGCTCGTCTTCAATCTCTCCGAAAATCTCTTCAATAATATCTTCGAAGGTGATTAACCCACTGGTGCCTCCAAATTCGTCAACAACTGCGGCGACACTTTTCTTCTGACTGCGGAATATTTTTAAAATTTCATTGGCGGCCATAGGTTCTGGTACAATGGCAATTGGACGAAGAATTTCTTTTATTTCTTTTGGGTTTTTGAAGAAGTCACTGAAGTGAACATACCCTATCAACTGATCAATGTTTTCGCGGTAAACGATAATTTTCGAGAGTTTGGTTTCAATGAAAAGGTCTTTTGCTTTCGCAATGCTTTCAACAATATCAATAGCAACAATTTCATTCCGCGGAAGCATACAGTCACGTGCTTTCAACAAAGAAAAATCTAACGCATTTTGGAAGAATTGAATTTCCAAATCCAATTCCTTCTGCTGTGAATTAGCACCGGTGAAACCTTCGAGATAATGATTCAAATCTGTTCTTCCGAAAACAATGTCTTGCTCTTTCGGTGAGTTTCGGAAAAGCACGGAAATAATCCACTCACTTACTTTCGTCACACTGTAGGCGAAAACGAACAACACAGCATACCAAATAGCAATAAGAGGAGAAAGGCGCAGTAACCATTTGTTCGGTTGTGAAGAAAGAAGTGCTTTAGGAATGAACTCACCGAATATCAAAACCACCAGTGTTGAAACAATGGTTTGAAGAATAAGTACGCCGTAGGCGCCAATTGCCTCCTGCAGAAAAGGGAAGTTGGATTCAATAATGGTAGTTAGAATATCTCCGAAGACTATTCCATAAATAACCAACGAAATGTTATTTCCAACCAAAAGCATCGCGAGGAAAATTTTTGGTTTTCCAACAAGCGAGGAGAGAATAGAAGCTCCAAACACGCCTTGCTTTTTATCTAACTCAATTTTTAATTTGTTGGAAGTGAGAAAGGCTATTTCAACGCCAGAATAAAAGGCACAGCCAAGGAGTGTTCCGAGAATAATGAATATTTGAGAAATTTCTATATTACCCATTGTTCTTATTCATTCTGCGATACATTCCAAATCTGAAGAGGAACCACATTAAGGCTATTCCCGGAATAAATAAATTATTGGCGCCTTTGTCCCAACCCTCCATTGATATCATATACACCGCGTAGCCGAGTGAAGCCACTACCACAATCGCCCAAGCTATAAGCACGATTTTATTTAGATTATTCATTGTTTTCTGTATTGAAATTACCTGAGGTCTGATTGATTTCATAATTGGAAAAAGATCCGTTGCTGCGGAGCCCCTTTCCTTCGAGCACGCTGTTCTCGGAACTTATTTTCACAAAATCCTGCGTGTAAACCAAATCCGAGTCGAGATAAAAAATAAGTGAATTGGTTTCAAGTTTTTCCTTCTTCCAATTGGCTAAAACTAAGTTGCCTTTCGTCCACAACGTATTACTTTTCTGTGAGAAAATGGCTTCGTTCCCGTCCATGTTTCCGGTATATTGTCCAAGTGAATCGAAGAACTCAATGTGAAATGTTTTCGGTGCAATTAAATATGAACTGTCGCTTACATACTGGTCTAATTGCACGGCATATATCTTGGTGCGAACAACGCCGTCAATGGAATAACTGAATGTTGAATTGAAGGTGCTTTGCGCAGGAACAAGCTTAGGATCAGTAATAGCTTTTATTTCTGAAATTTCATTCTGACAACCAGTCAAAATGAACACGACCGCGCAGGCAGCTGCTATTTTCAGTCTGGGGTTAATCATACTTTCTCTGCACGAACCATCGCTCGAACGGATGAAGTTTAAAGCCAATAAGAAAAGAAGCGTAGTTCTCTTTCGTTGCAATCTCGGTCGCATTGCTGTAGGTTCCGAATTCAGCAGAAAGACAAAGACTACTCGTTGTTTTTGAGGAGCGCATAGGCATTTGTAAACCGCAGGTGAAAGCCTCTTGAACAATGTTGTTACCGTTCAAACCAACATATGTCGAGGCACTTTTAATTCCGAAGCGATAGGTACACGCTCCGAAATAATTGTTCTCTCCGCCGTTGGCATTTGGAATGTATTCCAAGCCAAGTCCAACGTTTTTAGCGTTGTGAAAACTCTGATTGGAAACTCGAATCAGCGAGTTCACGTCTTCAACAGATTTCCAATCTTGTTGGCGATAAGATGCGCTTAAAGAAAGGGTACCTGCTTTTTTGAATTCATGCGTAATGGCTGCGCCGAATTGAATGCGTTGAGGAATAACAAAAGAAAGGTTTGTGTAGGTTGTATCTAACACGGTAAGCAACGCCAATTCAACTCCGGAAACAGACCGCGTCGACTGACGAATGTCTTGCACCTTCGGGTTTACATTGTTTTCCAGTTCATAGGTTCCTGCTAAATGAAACCAAGTTGATCGCGTAACTTTTCCAGCCGATTTTCTTTGGTGAAGAGGGAATGAATAGTGCATTCCAAAGGTGAAATTCGCATCTGAAAAAGACTTGCGGTTGGTGATCTTGCTGTTGTAAATGGAAGTGTTATCGAAAACAATGCGATCCACTTGAAGAATGGAGCCAAAGCGAAAATTCAAATTACTTCCCAATGAAAGGGTATGAATGCGCGTGTGCGTGCTGTCTGAAAATAAGATGAACGTTCGTGCGAATCCCATTTGCACTTTATTTATTCCACCCTCACCAGAGTAGCTGTACTTAGCGTTTAAACTATCGTTAACAGCAGAGGTATTCGAGAACTGATAGCCAACAATACTTTCGGGAGTAATACCCATAGCGAATCCCCATTTACTTCCTGTTCGTTTAAATCCAAATGCAATTTCTCCTACTTGTCCTCCCAAGTAATTGGTGTGTGCGCTCGAAGAAAGAAGTTGCGAACTCTTTGCGAATACACTTCCTTGAAATGTTGTTTCAGTAAACAAGGCAAACGAAGCGGGGTTCGATAAATTCACTCCAGATAAATCGGGCAAAGCAATAGAGCCATTACCCATAGAAGAGTATCGCGCATTAAATCCAATGTCTGTCAATCCAATTCCAAAACGTGAGTATGGTGAATTGACTGGAATTTGAGCTTGTACACACGTGCACATTGCCGAAATCAAAACAAGAAAAACGTATTTAAGATTCATTCGCACACGTGATGGCATACAGACCAATTAATGTTAAATTCAATTCTACAAAGATGCGGTAATTAAGCTGTTTAGCAAAATGCTCCGAATCTGAACCCGTAAAGATCACTTGAAGTTTAGGGTACTTCTCCAAGGCTAGTTCAATATACCCCTTCAATTCCGAGACAATTCCGAAATTAACGCTACTGAGCATGGCGCCTTGAGTAGAGTTTTGAAAGGCGTCGTTAATTTCTATGAAGTCCAAGAGTGGCAGCTGACCGGTGAATTCATGCATAGCACGCAAGCGCGACTGTGCACCCAAAGAAATAACGCCTGAAATTAACTCGTTCGATTTACAAATGGAGTAGGTAATGCAAGTTCCGAAATCTACGATAAGAGCTTGGTCGCTTTCAAAAATTCTCGTAGCACCTGCAACGTTGGCCAGCCGGTCTTTTCCCGCTACCCCTGAGGTGTAATTGTATGACGGGAATTGATCTGAAGGGATGTTTTTACAGAAAAAAAAGCGGTTTAAAAAATTAATTTGCTCTTCTTCGGTTCTTACTGAGGAATAATAAAATGAAACGGCGTGTTTTGAATGCAATTGTTGAAGTTCTGCATCCAAGTGCAGGTCAAGAATTCTCCCCGAATCAAGCAAATTTCCTTCGTGGAATAACCCCCATTTAATCGAAGTGTTTCCTTGATCTAAAACTATGCAGTTCATGGAATGCAATTAGTTTTTCAGAACTGTTATCATTCCTCTTCGTTCATGCAAGACACCTCTACCGTCTTTCACAGTTAAGTAATAGACGTATGCATTTTCATGCACATAATCCCCATTCATCTGACCGTCCCACTTCTCAGAAAGTTTGTTTGTTTCGAAAACATAATCACCCCAACGGCTAAAAATATTGAGAGTATAATTGCTGGTATCGGCGAAGGAAATGACAGGAAAAAACAAATTGTTGTTCCCGTGAATCATCATAGCGTTGGGCACCCAAATAAGCGGCTCTTGATCCAAGCATTTTTCATTGCTAAAAGAAGAAAAAGTTTCATTCGGAAAATAACTTATGGGCTCTGATTTGGCCTCAATGCGGTAACAGAATTGGCCTTTCGAAGAAAGAAAAGGTTCAAGATTGTCGCTGAAAGCAAGGTTTGTCGAGTTAACCGAAGAGGCTTGGGTTTCGGCTCCGCCATCAACAGAGCGAAGAACCAGGTACTCCATTACACCGCTCTCCCAATCGTCATAGTTAGACCAATTGAGATTGTTCAGAAGGAATTCAGATTTATTCTCGCCTCTCAGCCGAATGTTACGTCCGATATTCGTAGTGTCAAGGTAGTAACCACAAGGGTTTTGAACGATGACGCGGTAATCATAAATCACATCATCGGAGTTCACATCAGTATCCGTGAACACAATATTTGTCGCAGACTGAGTAATGTCCATGTGATATTCCCAGTTGTAAGGCGCGTATAAATTCTTTCGCTCGAGAATATACTTGTGAGCAACTAAAGTCGCTTCGCTTCGCACGGTAATGTCAATGTCTTTCGAACTATTCACACTTACAGATGTAATGTAGTTAATGCTTGGAGGACTTGGATAAGTGATGTTAATGCTTTGAATGTTGGAAGCTGAAGTTGCCCCTGAATTAGAATAGGCAACCACTCCATAGTAATGAATGCCAGAGGTGATGCTGGAGAATTCGTGGACACCCGCTAAAGTGCTCCCATCAACGGTATCTACTGGAGTGAAATTAATTCCATCTAGGCTGTGCACGAGAACATAATAATCTACGATTGAACTCCACCCGGAATATGCACTCCATGAGAAATCAATACTGGTGTCGCACAAGGTGTATGTTGCTGAACTTAAAAATATAGTACAATTGCAAACGCTTCCTGTTGGACTTGTATTTGGACTCGGAGGGTTTCCTGAATAACACGTGTCAATTGCGGAAAGCAAATAGCATTCAGGCCCGCTGCTCGGTGTTGAAAGCAAATCGCTGAATTGTGTATTGTTAATACCGAATACTGTATCTATCAGATTAACTGTTGTTCCGTTGCATGAATAAACAATGTAACCATCGGTGTCTCCTGAAGTATTGACAGCCCAATTCAATTCAGCTTGGCCTGTCACGGGGTTCACTGTTACGCTTGTAACAGTGGGTATAGCCGGAGCGGTTTGGTCTGAAAAAATTCCACCGGCAGTGTTGCTAGCGAAGTCACAATTCGGCAGACCGTTGTACCTAATCTGAAAATTCAGTTGCTCACCGCAGACAGTAACTTCATAGGCGAAGGAAGAAGATGAGCCCGGTAGGGTAGAAATTTTATTCCAAACCCCGGAAGGATATTCTAACCAAACCTCAGCATTTACAGCAGCTAACCAAGCTGCGTTGCTTGTAGGTGTGTTCCATTGGAGGTCCACAAACCCAGGAGGTGAAACAGAGGCGTTGGCAGTAAGAAATGAACTGCAAAATGTTTCTGAATTACTCAGCGTGGGAGAGCCACCAACATTGTCTTCCGTTTGAATGTATACGCAACAAGAATTAGAAATGGTATTGGCACCTGCAAACAAAAAAGATCCTGATAAATTGGTAGACTGAGTAATCTCTGAGAAAGTACCTGTTCCGTCAGATGCGAATATGTGGTTGGTTACAAAGGTTAAAGGGTTGGGGGAAGTGTACCAAGAAATGCTAAGTGCATTGCCTTGTACTTCAAGACAAGTAAGAGTTGCAGACGATTGCCCCTGGGCATTGAAGGCCCAAAGAAGAACAGTCGACAGCAATGTTGCTAATATGATTTTCCCTTTCATTCGTTTTGAAGAGTGCAAAAATAGGCCTTGGGTTGCATACAATGGCCAAAAACAAACGGAATTAAAAGGAAATATTGCCTATGGAGTTTTGGGCTTGGTGAAATTCGGCAATTGTTTGCTCAATCACTTCTCTTGCGGAAATTACGCCCTTCAATCGAGCACTAACTTGACCAATCTCCAATTCTCCTTCTTCAAGGTTACCAAGGGACATTCCTTTTTTCGCTCGCCCACGTCCAAGCAATTCCTTCAATTCATCAACGCTAGCGCCCGTTTCATATGCATGAACAACCGATTTGTAAAACGGACTATTCAGCAATCGCACAGGTGTTATTTCGTGAAGTGTAAGTTTCGTATCGCCCTCTTTCGCTTCCAAAATGGCATTCTTAAAGTTCTCGTGTGCTGCGGATTCATGAGTCATAACGAATCGAGATCCCATCTGAACTCCTTGTGCACCTAAAGACATAGCCGCAAGCATGCTTTTTCCGCAGGAAATTCCTCCTGCCGCAATCACAGGAATAGAAACTTTTTCCACAACACTTGGAATCAAACAAAGTGTTGTGGTTTCTTCGCGACCATTGTGTCCACCTGCCTCGAAACCTTCGGCCACAACAACGTCTACGCCTGCTTCTTGAGATTTCAGTGCGAAGGCACTGCTGCTCACAACATGAGCTACTTTTATTCCCGAAGACTTCAGTCTTTCGGTATATTTCTTTGGGCTACCAGCCGATGTAAATACAATGGGAACACGGTATTTTTCAATCAGATTTAAATGCTCCTCAATGTTCGGATAAAGAAGCGGAAGGTTTACTCCGAAAGGTTTATCGGTCAATTGCAAGCATTTCTTAATCTCCTCTTCCAATTGGTCTGGATACATAGACCCTGCACCAAGAAGACCCAATCCGCCGGCATTCGAAACCGCTGAAACCAAATTTGCTCCAGTACACCAAATCATTCCTCCTTGTATGATGGGGTACTTTATTCCAAAAAGCTGACTGACTAAATTCATGTTGAAATTTTCCCCAAAAATGCGAAAAACTATTCAGTGTTTCCACATTGTTCATTATCTTAGCGAACGACTTTATCCAAAATGAAAAAAATAATATTCTTTCTAAGCTTGGTTTTAGCTCTTTTATCAAACGTTTCTTCGGCTCAATACCGTTGGGATTATGGGTTGAAAGTAGGAGCATCGAACTACCTCGGAGACATCGGAGGAAAATATCTTCCAAGGAGAGATTTCGTTGTAGATATGCATTTGGTATCTACGCGTTTTGCTGCTGGAATATATGGAAGATATAAAGTGAATAAGCGACTTGCGTTTTCGGCCAACTTCGATTGGATTCGCATTACAGACAGAGATGCTTATACCACCTACGCGCCACGTCGCGCTAGAAATGCGAATTTTCAAAACGATTTATTGGAACTGGGCGGAAGAGCTGAATTGACCATTTGGTATGACAACGATGTTGGTAACAAAGGGTATTACAATCCCGATTTTAAAGTCTTTTTGTTTGGAGGTTTAGCTGGATATAAATCGAATCCGAAAGGACAGATTTACAGCAACGGAGATGTTCAATACGGTGGAGAGTGGTTCTCCTTGCGCGATTGGAAAACAGAAGGTCAAAAGGAAGCTTATTCAAAATACGGTTTGGCCATTCCAGCAGGTATTGGGGCATACTTCACCTACAATAAGAAATGGAGAGTGCAGTGGGATTTGAGTTGGAGAACGGTGTTTACAGATTATCTCGATGATATCTCTACCGTTTACACTACTCCAAATTCGGATGACACACGAATTGGAAATACAGGGGAAACTTTGGCTTATGAATATGTGAATAACCAAACCTATCAAGCCTTGTTAGATGGTTTGGTTGCTGAAAACCCACAGTATACAGCAAACGATTTGTCCATTGAAAACTTTCAAATTTCACCTAATCCGGCTGCCTATCAATCACCTCGTGGTGATGCAACGCACAACGACAGTTATTTAACAACTCAACTTACTGTAACACGCGTAGTTCGCGGAAGATCTAGCTTCTACAAATCGAAGTACAGTTACATGAAAGGAAAACCTGGAGTTAGAAGATCAAGAGCGAAGTTCTAAATCTTAGAAATACTGAATTAATTTAGAAAGTGGTTTACGCAATAGCGTGAACCACTTTGGTTTTAGGCCATTTATTTTCCAGGCCAAACGATCCTCTCGATTCGCACGAATGCGATTCTTCAAACTAACATTGCTCACACCGCCAGCGCGCATGTGAATCATTACTTTCGGAAGGTGCTGCGCGCTGCACGATTCTTTAAAAAGAAATCGCAGCATGAGTTCATAGTCCGCAGCACTTTTAAATTGCGTGTCGAAAGTTCCGAAGTTTTCATAGCACGATTTTTTTACAAAGAAGGTAGGGTGAGGTGGCATCCATCCTTTTAAAAAGTTCTCTTTGGTATAGTGTCCACTGCGCCATTTGCGAATGATTTTCGAAGGTTCAATAGGATCAACGTAATTCAAATCACCATATAGACAATCCGTGTTGTTTTGTTGAAAAGCACGAACGACCTCTTCAATAACATCATTCGAACAGTAAAAGTCATCGCTATTCAATACTCCAATAATATCTCCAGTCGCAAGAGCAAGCCCTTTATTCATGGCGTCATAAATGCCGTTATCTTTTTCACATAAGAATTTCGTCACCACACCTCGCGTAGCCGTTTTCAACAGGTCCTGCGGAAGGTTCTTCGAAAGGTCTTGCGAAGCACCTTCGGAACGACCTTGCATCACACCTTCGGAACGACCTTGCATCACACCTTCGGAACGACCTTGCATCACACCTTCGGAACGACCTTGCATCACACCTTCGGAACGACCTTGCGTAGCATTTTGCTTCTCATCAACAAATCGCTTCACAATTTCTACCGTTCCATCCGATGAATTTCCATCTACAACAATATACTCAATGTCTTTATAGGTTTGCTTTTGCACAGAAACAAGGGTATCTGAAATTGTTCGAGCGCTGTTATAACTTACTGTTATTAGGCTAACCTTCATAGACTAAAAATTTCGGCCAATCAGGAAGTTTAAGACTTGGTTGTAGTTCCCTTTTTCGTAGTAAGAACCTGGATTGGCGAAATTGGGTGAGGGTCTGGTTGGAATGATACTCGTAGAGAATTTCCCTTCAATGAAGAGATGATCGCCCAATTGGAGCGTTGCACCTAAGGCTATTCCGATATCGTAATTTCGGAAGGCTGGGTTAACGGCAAAAGGTACTTTGTTCGAAAGAATTTCTTGCTTAATAAGCCTTCCGTAATA
>Ga0114969_10002906_pt1 | contig 13952 bp, 18 predicted proteins | sample M_130807_MF_Meta_FD_87316 | JGI IMG/M metagenome (GOLD analysis project Ga0114969, IMG submission 87316) | Freshwater microbial communities from Lake Montjoie, Canada to study carbon cycling - M_130807_MF_MetaG | ecosystem: Environmental > Aquatic > Freshwater > Lake | place: Lake Montjoie...
GTGGTGCCGGTGACGGTGATCTCGTTGGCGGTGCCGGTGATGCTGGTGACGCCGCCGGTGACGGTGGCCCATGTGTTGTCACCGCGAAGATAGGTGGTGCTGTTCGCGGTGCCGCTGCCGAGGCGTGCGGTGGGCACGGTGCCGCTGGTGAGGTTGCTGGCGTTAAGAGGATCGGTGAGGAGTTTGCTGTTGGCGATGCTGCCTGCGAGCATGGTGCTCGTCACTGTGCCGGTGTCGCCGGTGGTGATGAGGGTGCCGTCACTGGAGGGTAGCGTGATCGTCCTAAACGTGCCCATCCCATCGGCCGCCTGAATGATCGCAAATACACCATCAGCCGCCTGAATTTGCAAAAGACCCGGCAATGCGCCGAGTTTATACAGGCTCAAGTCTCGCGTCAGACTTAATCCGCCATTACCTCCGAATGTGATTAGTTTTGTCGAATCAGAGGCACCATTGCCACCGGTGCTGGTGGCGGTGTAACTCAGCGTCCCGCTGCCGTTGTTGGTGAGCAGGCCGGCAGCGTTGCTCAAGCTCGCGAGGCTGGCTAGTTCGGCGTCATAAGCCTGCACATTCGTGCCGATGATTAGACCGAGGGAAGTGCGACCAGCGGCGGCATCGGCCAGGGTGAGCAGGGAGCGGCCAAAGGTCACGGTGCTTAAGGCAGCGATGCTGGTGAGATCGGCGTCGAGCGGTTGGTAGGTGCTGGCGGCGGTGGCGCTGGTGAGGTAGGCAGAGAGATCGCCGGAGACGAGCGGTGTGATCGCGGCGGGGATGCCTGCCGTTTGGCCGATGACTTGGCCATTGGAGAGCGTGATGCCGTAGGCGGTGAAGCCGGTGCTGGTGCGTTTGCGGAGTTCGTATTGGCCTACTGTTTGCGCGGAGAGGAAGGCACAAGGCAGGAGGCAGGAGGCAAGAGCCAGAAGAGGTCGGAAGGCAGGAGGCATAAGGCAGGAGGCACAAGGCCGGAGCGGATTATGAAGAGGGAGGTTCGCCGGTGTTGAGGCCGAAGTGATAGACGGTGCCGTCGGATGTCACGAAACGCATGTAGCCGAGGCTGGTGATGGTGGTGGCGAATGGGAGGAAGTCGGGGGCGGCATCGGCGGTGCGAATCCATGCGTTTTGAATGATGACGGGCATCGCGGCGCGCTCGACTTTGCCGCTGATGGTCCACTCGATTTCGAGCACGGCTTCGCAGCTTTCATTGTCGCCGAGCAGCGTGCGGAGCGCGGTGGAGTCGAGCGAGGACCACTCGAATTCGTAATACGTGGAGCCGGTGGCGGTAGCGGCGGAGAGCAGGGCGAGCACGCTGCCGCTGGGTTCGTTCTTGTCTTTGAGCGCCACGCGAAACGTGGCACCGGAGAGCAGTGCGGGAGATGCACCGGTGGCGAAGAAATACGTCGTTAGCTTCAGGTGCGTTTGCAGCACCACGGGGATACTTGGCGGAACGGTGCCAGCCAGTGTGCTCGTGGCTTTCTTGGTGCTGGTGTTGACGTAGATCGTGGCTTCCACGAACGAGCGACAGTGTCAAAAGCGGCGGATAATCCTAGCACTTGTATAGGTGCGATCCATTGGCGGGGGGTCAATGACCTGCGCCGTGTTTGAGTTTCCCATCTCGTATTCAGTCTCGGCGGCGAGGTCATCCGTGATGATCAGTTTAATAGGCATTTTTGCACCCCTTAGTTCAATAGTGCATGGCGAGGCAAATTCATCCATTGGCACAAAATCAATCCAAGTCGCCCCATTTGTGGCATAGGTTTCACCCATGATGACTTGTGTGTCATCGCTGTATTCCCATGTGCTGCCATCAAAGACCTGACGGACATACATAGACTGATGCAGTGTGTTGGCCTGCCTGGGGCTAGAATCGCTGGCATCACGGGTGCGGTAAAGATTCGCTGCGTTGGGAGTTGGAACGGTCATTGGTCCCAGACGCGGAAGACCGTCTCGCCGGTGTTACGGTTACCTAGCTCAGCCTGGAAGCTGAAGTATTTGTAACGGGCACCCAGCACCCCAGCCTGCCATGTGCAGAGCAGAATATAGCCTGTGGTGTTCGTGTTGGTCTGCAAAGAACCAAACGCCTGCACGGTGGCGGAATCAATGGTGCCGCCGGTGACGTAGCCGTCCACAACCGTTGGCGTGAGTTCGCATACCAGATGAATATACTGAGATGCCGTGGCGCTGACGACGATGTTTGTCACCGTAGGCATGCGCGTGGTGACGCCATCCGTGATGCTGCCGGGGGTCAGATTGATGAGTTCATCATTTACCTTGGTGGGATACCACGCCCCACGAAAACTTGAGGATGCACCACCACCGGGAGCAGCGTCTAAATAAAAACCGTCCGCTGTCTCATGCACCTTGACCGTGGGCGAATTGCGCGGCGTGCGTTTCTTCAGCGCACGGCTGATGGCGGCGATGTGCTCGGCTTTGATCGTGTCGCCGACACGCGGCATAGGCAGCGTGTCGATCATCGTGCGTAAAGTGTTTCATTCCACTTTTCACCACGGATGGAAGACTTGTAAGTCGCCGTGAGGGATTCGGCGAAGTCATCGTAACCGGTGCCAGAGAATCCAGCCAGAATCCAGTTGCCGTTAATGGAAGGGCAGGGCCCGGGAGGTTCAATGATAAAGCCTGGAAGCAGGACATTCGACCATGTGGTATTAAAAGCGGTTTTACGCCAGATCAGCGCAGGCGCTTCATACGAGACCGTTCCAGCCTTGATCAACGCTGACATTTCCTGCGTCTTCACGTCTGAAGATAACGATGCGCTGCGATCCACGCCATCGGCATCGATCACGCCTTCCTGAATCATCTTGGCGAGGATGTTGCGATCAGCGGCAGGGATGCTACTGAACCGGTAATGACGCAGGATGCTCACCGCTTCTGTGGTGGCATCGAGATCATAACGAGCGGGGGGTGTCTGTGAAAAGGAATACGGCGGGAGGGCAGGGGCACCATCGCCAGCCGGTGTGTCTACGGTGGCATTGGTGCCGACGTAGTTGTAACTCACGGTAGCGACCCCCCCTTCCTCCGAGGTGATGCCATAGGACTCAAGGGCGGTGATGTGCCCCATGATTTGAAGCACCGTGCCGATGGGCGGATGCCGCGTGGGATCGAGCGCGACCGCCGTGGCCATGGACTTCGGCAGCGTGTAGGTGACACCGGTGCGGGTGACCTGCACTTCCGCCCCGGGAATGATCGTTTCAATGACGCCGAGCTTCGTGGAGGCCATCAGTTATAAATGGGGGTGGATTTGAATTTGCTGACGATCTTCTCGATGCTGCCGAGGTATTTATTGGAGTCACCGAGGGCATCGGCTTGCCGTTTGAGCAGGTTGGTTTGCTTCGTCATCTCGGCGATCTGCTTGGAGGCATTTTGCACGAGGGGATTCACACTGCGTCCGCGACCGGTGGAGATGTCGGCATCACCACGCAGCGGAGAAAAGGCAGCGCGCGCGAGGGAGGTGGTGTTGGCGGATGACTTGCTGGCTTCGTCGTTGAGCTTGGCAGCGAGCGCGGATTTGAAGGGAGCGGCATTGGAGCCGAGGAAGGATGAGACGCCACCGAGTGCGCGGTCAAACATGCTCTGCGATTGCGGTTGTGGCTTTCCAGCTTCCGATATCGCAGTGGCATTGGCAGTTAATTGATCACGCGCAAAACGAGGGATCGCGAGAGCGTTAATCTTAGCGATTTCACGGGCCAGTTTGAGTTCACGCTCTTTTTCGTCAGCTAATTCTTTTTCGCCAGCAGCCCGCAGTTTCGCAATGGATGCCTCTCGATCAGAAAGTGAAAGAATTTGGTTTAACAATTCAACTCGTTTCGTGCCAAGAGCATTCAACTGTTCACCCGCTAGACTCATTCGCTCTTCAACCGATGGCCCACCAAAAACATCCGCGATATTAGCACCAAAAGAAAAAGCACCATTTAGATTGCCAAGTTCAGACGTCCAACCCTGGACGCGTTCGTCCAATTTACTCATGCCAGCCAACATTTCAGGGATGGTTCCGGCACTAATCAGTTTCAACTCTGCATCAAACGCAGCAGCAGAAATCTTGGCATCATCAAAAGCCTTTCGCGCATCTTCACCCATGGTGTAAAATGCCCCACCTATCGCAATCACACCGCCTGCAATCGCACCGCCCGCACCAAAGGCAGAGAGCAATTGTGACCCCTGTTGAGCGAAAACGATGCTGGCTTCGGTGCCGGATTGAAGCTGAACGGCGATGTCTTGAAACTGCATGGCGGCACCGCCTAGATTCCGCGTAAAGGAATTACCCGCTTTGTTTACTTGCGCACCGGCGCGGTTCATTTTCTCAGGCAACGATGCCACCGCCGCGTCGAAGCCAGCGGTAGAAGCATCAATCTCGACGACAGCTTTTGCCATGATGGGGTGGGTTTGTCAAAGGTGGGGGAGAAGGCAGGAGGCAGAAGGCACAAGGCAGAAGGCAGAAGGCAGGAGGCAAGAGGCAGGAGGCAGGAGGCAGGAGTCTGAGCTTTTGCCTTTTGCCTTTCGCCTTTCGCCTTTCCCTCCCTCACAGTTCCCACTCGTCGAGATCGCCACGGAAAGCGGAGAGGTGGGCATCGAGGGTGGCTTGTGTGACGGGTGTGCGTCCGGTGAGTTTGTAGGTGCGCACGCCTTGCTTGCGCAGTTCGGCATGCAGGAAGCGTAGGAGCAATTTTAACGGCCACTGCCAGCCGACGACGTGGGGATCATGCCCATGGCTCACACCGAGCCAGACGAGGGTGGTGTTGAAGTCGGGCTCGTCGGAGTCGTCATTGCCAAAGGGCGGCCCTCCGTTTCAGTCTCGACGAAGGCGTCGTTGACGGCGCGAAGCTCGGCGGTCATCACTTTGAAGAGGGCGGGGAGTTCTTGCGGTGGCATGGCGTAGCCATGCGCAGTGCAGGCGGCTTTGAACTGCGCGTCGTCCATGCGCTCCAGGGCGTCGATGCTGGTGGTGTGGACGAAGTGCCAGAGCACGGCGGCGCGGAGACGATCTGCACCGGTGGCGATGTCGCGGGCGATGCCTGGGCAGTCGTGTTGCAGGAGTATCGCGTAAGAATTGGCGGAGAGGGAGCGCATGGAGTTAGAAGAAGGCAGGAGGCAGGAGGCAAAAGGCAGGAGGCAAAAGTAACTTTAGCGTTTGAGCGTTTTCAAGATGTGATCGGTGGCCTTTTTCGTGTCGTGCGGGCCGATGAGGCCGAGCTTGCCGCCGCGACCACGGATGACCTGCATGGGCATGTTTTGTTTGATGTGGTCGATGCAGCTCACCATGTTCATGAACGCGCACTTGACGTAGGCGAGGGGGTGCTCGGGATTGGCCTCGTGCCACTGCGGGTCGTTCCAAGCGGCGATCATCTCGTTGGTCTTGTATTTGCCGCAGATGCTTTCGCGTTCGAGATACCACGTTTGCTTCGGGGTGCCGTCGCGGGTTTCGCCGATGTAAATTTGGGGGCCTTCAGCTGGCTGAATACCGAGGGTGACGAGTGCAGCAAAAAGCCGCGTATCGTTTAGGGAATGAGGACGGGCGGCGTGCGTGAGGTTTTCTTGGGACATATCTTCGGGATAGAGATTGCCGCCGTGTGTGCGGGTGCCGGGAGAGAGATCGGCACCCGCACAGGGCGGGGAGAAAGCTGCGGATTAGGCAGCGAAGTCGAAGAACGGAGATGACCAGAACGTGAGCGAGAAAGTCTGCTCAGCTTCGTTGCTGGAGGTCTGCGTGGCACCGGTCAGAATGATGTCACCAAAACCGGCGCTGGCGGAGGAACGGTAAAAATCGGTGGTGGTCTGCGAAAGCGTGAAGGCGGCTGCCATGCGCGTCGAGAAGGCCGAGGTCGAAGGCACGAGGGCTTCCAGTGTGATCTCGCGCTGGTCGCCGTAAAGAACGATGCCGCCCTTTTCACCGGCTTCGTTGACGATGACTTTCTTTTCCGTGGAATACGCATCGGTAACGGTGCGAAGGATCATGCCGGATTGAACGGTGACGCCGAAGACGGGTTTGGAGGTGCCGAGGATTGTCGCTGCCATAATAGTGTGGGAAGGGTGTCAAAGACCGGAGTTTTGAACAGGAGATAACGGAGGGAACGGAGACCGGATTTTTTTAAGCACCAGCGGCGATGAGCGTGAAGCGCATCTCGGTGGCGCGGGTGCCATCGTCGGCGGATTCGGTGATCTGGGCGGAGTGCCACTGGTAGAGCAGGACGGAGAGATCGTCGGTGGCATCGAGCGCGGCCTGCACGACGGCGATGTCGTGCAGCCAGGAGAGGATGGTGCCAGCGTTGGTCTTGTGCTGCTCGGCGGTTTGGTTGCCATCCTGTGTGATGTAATGAATGGACATGTCGCAATCCATCCAGCCTGGCAGCGCGATCATGCGCGGCGTGGTGCTAGTGCATTCGACCACGAGGCGGGGCGTGGCGAGATTGGCGGCGGATTGATGCGCCGAGATGACCTGCAAACCGGTGAGTCCCATACTGGTGAGGATGCTGGATAGGTAAGCGATGAAGGCGGCTTCGAGCTTGTGGGGGAGTGGGGTGTAGTCGGGCATAAAGAAGAGGGCAAAAGGCAGGAGGCAGGAGGCAAAAGCTAGGAAGTGACGCCGCGCTGTTTCAGCTTGGCAATGATTTGATGCTTGATGCTGTTCGCGATGCGGGCGGAGCGTTTGCGGGAATTGAGCGCGAACTCGACGCGGCGGTTCATGTCGGCCTCGGTGGCATAGCCAACGGTGTTTTCTGTGCGCATGTGCCAGTGATCGTCTTTGATGGTGACTTGCACCGAGCCGGTGGCGTGGCGTTTCATGATGGCAGGCATGCGCACCTTGAACTCGCGGGCGGCAGCGGCCCAGCCTCCGGCGAGGATGCCGGATTTCTGATAAAGCGTTTCAGCAAAAGCCATGAGTGCGTCTTTGCGCACCACCCAACGCATGTTGTCGGGGATCTTGCGCACCCGTCCGCGCTGCCAATGATTCGCATGCTGGGCGGAGAATCCCGCTTGATCGAGCGATGGGTGGAATAATTCAAGCGTCACCCACACTTCGCGGGTGCCGTCGTTATAAAGGTGGATGTGATTTCCCCCGCGCATGGCTTGCTTGTTGGCGTGGTCGATGACGCCATCCGACAAGGGACGGAAGATTTTGAGAAGATCGCGGTAGATTTTGATCTTGTGCCGTTTCACTGCAGCATCACCAGCACCACCGGCTGACAAGGGAGCACCAGCACTGCCAGGCGGAGTGATGGCGATGACATCACGCACGAAACCCTTCACGTCGTTGCGCAGGGTGGTGTCGAGGATTTGTTTTCTCTCGACGGCGGAGAATCGGGCGAACTCGGCTTTCAACTGCGCCGCATTGATTTTGATGCGAGGCGAGATGATCGTGGCCATGGATTATCCTTTGATGTCGAGTGCAAGCGCAAGATGCGCGATGGCGGGGATGACGGCGGTGACGGTGGCGGCGTCCGTGCATGCGATGCTGATGCGGATGTCGAGCATGTCACCTGCCGTGAGACCGGCGGAGGTGAGGTCGAAGTTCTTTGCGGCGAAGGAAGTGCTGTTGATCGTCGTGGCGGATGTGGTGACGAGATCGGAGCCGCTGGCGAGGGTGGTTTTGGCGCAGAGATAGACCTCGAAGTCCACGGTGCAGCTCGTGTCGGCGGCGGTGGTGACCATGCCAGCCGTAGCGACGATGCGCACGGATTCTCCCGCGACGTATTCGGGCGGGAGCGTGAAGGTAAAACGGGAGCGGCGAGTGGTGGCACCGGCGGCTTTGAGATCGCCTGCGGAGATGTAGGGGTTATTCGTGCCCCATGTGCCGCCAGTGGAGAGGCCGAGGTCGTCGCTGGCAGCGGTGCTGATGCCGGTCTGAAACGCGTCCCAGATGCGGAAATTTGAGAACGGGATGCCGTAGATGGCAAAGTTATCCTGGATCAGTTCAGAGCGCGGGCGGGAATTGAGGGAGCCGTCCACTTGAAGGTTGCCGGAGATGCTGACGGATTCTGCGAAACGGGTGGCCATATAAAAGGGGGCGGTTTGTCAAAGGTGGAGCCGGTAAGAAAGGGAAAAGGCATTAGGCAACAGGCAACAGCCCGACTTTGAACTTGTGCCTCTTGCCTCCTGCCTTTTGCCTTTTATGAGACGGCTTCGACGGCGGAGAGCTGCCAACGGGTTTTGTGGGGGTCGTGCTCGACGCCGTCGTCGGTGAGGCGGTAGGATTTGCTCAGGTGCGTCACATCGAGCCGCTTGTTGGTGCCACGCGTGGCATCGACGAGCACGGATTCCGCGATGCGGGAATACGCGAGGTAGATGGTGAGCATGCGGGCCTGCTTGAAGCCGCCTTTGGCGTCTTGAACCATGCCACGCTCGGCCATGACGGCGACGTTGTTGTAGGTGGTGCCGTCGATGACGACGGTGCCGGGATACTGCGCCGTGAGGGAGTCTAGCGTGCGCAGTTCGGCGGCTTTGATGGCGTTGACGAGGCTCATCGGTGCGCGGAGTGTTGAGCTTCCCACTCGGCGCGTTCGATGTCGCCGTATTCAGGGGGGCAGGCAGAAGGCACAAGGCACGAGGCAAAAGGCGAAAGGGCGGGCATGCGAAGGCGTGCCAGTCAAACAAAGGGGCCGTGCCCCCAACCAAAAGGACACGGCCCGTGCTATGCAACACCTATGAGAACAACTGACGTGGTGGCGGGAATGTCAAAGATGCCTGAGATGATGGCCCACGGAATGCACGGAATTCACGAAACCGGAATTTTTCAGGATTAACCGGAGATTTATGAGCCTGGAGCAGTTTTGCCGGTGGCGAGGGTTTGCGCGGAGTTGAAGCAGTAGGTGTGCAGGATTGCGGGAATGTGGTGCTCGGTTTTGGCAAAGGGGCGGATCTGGCGGAGCCATCCGAGGTCTTCACCGTCCATGATGTCGGGGAAGATGCCGCGCTGGGCGATGGTGCGTTTCCATGCGCAGACTTGCCAGGCATTGCGCTGGGTGATGCGCCCCGGTTTCCAGACTTCGTCAGTGGCTCCGAGATGCATGACGACCTTGCCTTGCTGGTCGTTGACGTGGACTTGCTGCTCGAAGGTGATGACATCGGCACCGGATTCAATGCCAGCCAAAAGGGCGAAGACGTAGTCCTGCGCGATCCAGTCGTCATCATCGACAAAGGCGACGTAGTCACCGAGGGCGGAATCAAGCAGAGCTTGACGCTTGAGGCCGACGGAGCGGGTGCGGTTGTCGAGGAGGATGAGGTGCTCGACGGTGCCGGGTGGGCATTGGTCGATCTGCGATTTGAGTTCATCGCGGAGAATGCGCACTTTGTCGGCGCGTTCCCAGCAGGCAGGGGTGAGGATGGAGAGAAGGGGGCGGCTCATGGTGTCATTTGATCGGGATCGAGTCCGGTGAGTTCGGTGAAGATGGCTTTGCCTTCGGCCATGCGTTCGGCGGAATTGTGCTTAGCGTAAGTTTCGTCCCATCCTTCACCGCCTTTGAAGTAGGGGTGATCGTGCTCGATGACGATGTGGCGCGCATCAGTGACGATGCCGTCATTGTAGGCCATAATGGAATGATAGTTGTCGCTGTAAACGGACTTGAAGCGCGGATGCAGGAAATGATTTTGCTGTTTGTAGCGGGCACGCGTGATGATGCAGAGGCAGAGGAGGTCGTCGGTGCGGTGGCCATCGCTGACATGCAGCGCGGCGGGCTGTCCGATCTTACCTGCGAAGGCTTCGAGGATAAGCGTATCCCAATGCATCGGCGGGATAAAATCATCGTTGAGCTGGACGAGGACGTGACCGGCGCTGGCCTGTGCCGCGGCGTTCCAGGCGCCGACGCTGGCACCACTGCCATCCATCGGCACGACATGACGATAGAGACTCAACGCATTGCTGGCTTCGTCATCGGGATCGAAGGCGAAGATGTGCTCGATGGCGTCGGGATTATCGGCACGATTGAACCACAGCAGTCGCGCCTTGGCAGCGAGGGCAGGACGCCCGCGCGTGGCATGCAGCAGGCTGATCTTGGCACCGTGGGCTTTGAAGTGGTTCAATTCCAATGCATCGGCTTTGTGGTGCTGATTGTTGGCGCGGTGCGCCATGGCGTGCAGGTTCACGCCACACCATCCGTAGTATTTAGCACGGGCATTCCAGAGATAGCCAACAGGCGGAGGCAGTGCCATCATGGCCGTTGTCCATGCGAGCATGGCCTCGGGACGGTTCAAGCCAATCTCTGCCAGTGCGAGTTCGCCATAGGCTTCGCGCCGTTCAGGGCAGACACCAACGGCTTGCAAGAGCATTTGCGCACGGTTCGCCGGTGAGTCGTTGAGCTGCGAAAGCGCGATGAGCAGTTCATAATGCTCCGGCGGGCCGAGATCGGGCGGCGGCGAGCGCAGGAGACCCGTGGCGATCTGGATGGCATCACCGATGCGGCCGAGAGCGCGGAGCGACTGAAACAAATGGAAGGTGTGACCCGTGGTGCGCGTGGCGGGGTCAATGCTTTCGAGGATGCGGGCGTTACGCTCGTCATTGGCAGCGCGCCCGCGTTTGAGATCGGGCATGTGCTCGATGACGGCAGGGACGCGCATGATGTGCGTCTTTTCCTCATCGGAGAAATCAAGCGTTTCGTGGATGGGATAAATCCAACGGGCATGGCCTTTGCGCACGATGCGCTCGCGATACACACACAAGCCATCCTCAGGCACGTTGTAAAGCGCGGCGATGGCGACGGTGTCGCGATGCGCGGTGGCGAGGGCCTGCTTGAGTTGCTTGATGCTGTGCGGCGAGATGGTGTCGTCCGTGTCTGCCCACATGACCCACGCATGCGAGGCGAGGGAGAAGGCGAGATTGCGAGCAGCAGCGAAGTCATCCACATGCGGCCAATCGTGCGCGGGATCGTTGTGATACACGGCGACATGGCAGCCATGCGCACGGGCAATGTAGAGCGTGCTATCGCTGGCTTGATTCCCGATGGCCTGGACGACAACGATCTCGTCAACGAGTGGCTTGAAGGAGGCGAGAAAGCGCGGCATGTAGTGCTCGACGTTACCTGCGATGATACAGAGTGAGATTTTAGTCATGGGATAAAAAATCAACGATTTGCTGAAGTGGAGCAGATAAAGTCAGCAACTCGCGGGTGGTAAAAAGACGGCACCAATGAATCTCCAATCCACGACCAAGTTTTTGTGCTGTTTCAATTGTTAGGTCGAAATAGCCAGCCTCGATCTTCTTAATGGTCGAGACACTCACGCCAGAGCGTTTTGCTAAAGTAACAACCGATACAGCGTAACGGTCGCGGTATTCGCCAATTTTTGTATTGTGAGAAATAGGTCGAGGCATAGAAATAAAAAACCCGCGCCGGTGGTGCTCCGAACGCGGGCGGGATTGCTCCCAAAATGAACCGGACAGCGAGCACCATTCGCTGTCCGGTTTTGATGAGGGGTGCGATTACGGCACCGTGGCGAGTTTGAGACCGGGGGTGAGACCCGCAGCGTAGCCGAAGAGACATTCGACCGAGGCGTGCGTCTTGCCGGTGGTGCCGTCGTAGTAGCGGCGGTAGCCCATGGAGATGCCGGAGGCGGGATCGGTGAGCATTTCGAGGCCCTGATAGACACCGTCAGGCACCTCCTGAGACACGTTGCGCATGGCGACGGCGATGGCGTCGGCATGGCAAGCGAAGCTGTTGAGGCTGATGCTGTTGAGCGGGATGACGTTGGATTCGTAGATGCTCATGCCGAGCAGTTTCGGAATCTTGCCGTCTTGGATCGCGCTGGCGGAGCCGTAGGCGTAAGCCTGATTGATGGTGCTGTCACCAAGGAGCGCATCATACGCATCCACGGAGAGGATGAGGCTGATGTTGTCCATGTTGACGTTGTCGGCAGCGAGGGCCTTGCGCATGGCGCGGGCCTGCGTTTTGCTCCAGTTGGCAGCGGCAGTGGTGACCGTGGCAGCGGTGAAGTTTGTCGTGGTGATGATGCTCCAGATGTCCTGAAGGACGATCTTGGCGAGTGCCTTGCCCTGCTGGGCTGCGAAGTTTTCGATCTTCGCAGCGGAGCTGTTGAGCTGCTGCACATCGGTAAGGTCGATGGTCTGAATGCGATGTTGATTCAGATTGACGGTGATGGTGTTCACCGTGCCGCCAGTGCCGATGTAGGACTGGTTAAAGGTGGTGGCCGTCACCGCATCAATGCGGGGAACGTAAACGACATTGCCTTTGGCGGCAGCAGCACCGGAGAAGTCGCGCGAAAACGCCTTCAGGGGTGCGAGATTCGCGATGAAGGCGTTGAGCACTTCCTGCGCGTAGATGGCATCATTGAAATTGAGAGTCATGAGAGTGAGAGAGAAGAAAGATTAAGCGGCCTTGAGTTTGGCCTTGTTTTTGAGGTAGAAATCACGCTTGGCAGCGGAATCGGTGATGGCGTTGAACTGCGCGACGATGTCGGCACCGGCGTCATCGGACGGTGACGGGAGCGCGGCGACGGCTTCAGGCTTGAGGCCATGAGCGGCAGCGATCTCGGCGGCAGCTTGGCCGGTGGACTTGGCAGCGGCTTCGAGCTGCGTCACTTGGGCGACGAGAGCATCGAACTGCGTAGCCTTGGCCTCGGCGGCGGTGAGCTTGGCATTCAGGGCTGCGACTTCACCATCGCGTGAAGCGAGGGCGGCGCGAGCGGATGCTAGCTCGGTCTTCAGCGCAGCATCGCCACTGACAGCGGCGAGGATGCGGTCGAAGAATCCTTTCGCTTCAGGAGCCGGAGGCTCAACGGATGCGGTGGGAATGATTTCTGTCGGCTGATCTTCGATAACCGGAGCGGCAGGCTCGACGGGTGCGGGATCAGCGACGGGCGGAGAGATCGGCTCGATCTCTTGGGCGGGGGTGATGGCGGCGGGGGGCATGTTGATAAACTTGCGGGTGTCAAAGGCAGCGGCGGCGAGGGCGACGGCGTCGCTGTTGTTGTCCACAAATCCGCGAGCGAGGGCGTCGGCACCGTCCATCCATGTTTCAGCATTCATCATGGCGATGATCTCGTCACGCGGCATGCCAGTGCGTGATTCGTAGGCGTTGACGATGCCATCGCGGAGCTTGTCGAGCAGCGCGGCGAGATCGCGCATGTCGGCAGCTTCACCGATGGCAACACCCATCGGATTGTGAATCATCAGGTAGGCATTGCGCGGCATCGTGATCGTGCTGCCAGCCATGGCGATGACAGAGGCCATGGATGCTGCGAGACCTTCGATCTTCACATTCACCGGCGCGGTGCGCGCCTTCAGCGCATTGTAAATGGCCCAGCCATCGAACACTTCACCACCAGGGGAATGAATGGAGAGATTGAGCGGGAGATTCTGCGGCTGTGACTTCAGTGTGGTGAGGAAATCCTTGGCGGAGATGCCCCACGCGCCGATCTCGTCGTGAATGGAGACCTCAATGGCGGCGGCGGTGTTGGTGATGGAAAACCAAGGTTTGCGGGACATGCCACGCGTGGGATGTCAAAGAGAAGAAGCGGACATGAGTGTCCGCGCTCCCTTCTAATTATTCCGGCAGGGGCTTGGGCTCGGTGGAGCGACGGCGGTGTTGTTGCGGGTCGTGTTCCAATCGGGCATGAGGTCGGAGAGTCCGCCGCTCAAGCCTTTTTCAGCGGCAACGCGGGAGGCGTGGGCGATGATTTCGCCTTGGAGTTCGATCTGATCTTCCCAATCGCGGCCAGCTTCGGCATAGAGATCGGCATGCGTGATGGCACCGACTTTGAGGGCGTTGATTTTGCCGGAGAGTTCGCGGCCGCGATCAATGGTGAGGTCAGCACAGGGAATGGCGATGTGATTCCACCATTCATCGTCATCAGGGAAGGGCAGGGCACCGCGTGCCATGTCCGTGCCCATGACCCAGAAGTAATGGGACTGAACGGTGGCGAGGAGATTGATCAGCTCAATCTCGATCCACCGCTGGAGCATGGCCATGTGAAAGCGAACCTCGGGGCCACCGGCA
>Ga0114969_10002909_pt1 | contig 13945 bp, 17 predicted proteins | sample M_130807_MF_Meta_FD_87316 | JGI IMG/M metagenome (GOLD analysis project Ga0114969, IMG submission 87316) | Freshwater microbial communities from Lake Montjoie, Canada to study carbon cycling - M_130807_MF_MetaG | ecosystem: Environmental > Aquatic > Freshwater > Lake | place: Lake Montjoie...
AGGGATACTAATAAAATCCGTATGTATCCCGAATGTCATATTCAAGCGATTGAAAAGCAGATTTTGAATGGCAAAGTCGATACGATTTTAGGTATATTACAAGGCATACCTGATGACGCATCGATATTTACAAACAAACTCAATGCGATACGAGAAATCATAAGATATTAAGGGTATAAATGGACCAACAGATGTCCGTCCAGTTTTTACAGATATATATATCAAGAATCACGAAAATGTATTCGAATACATTAGGGTCGCCAAAACAAATTGAGTTCTTCGCAAAAGAGTTTGAAGTTTTATTTGGAAAAGACTTTGGAATATTATGGAATGTTTTCTTGGACGTTAGTCGAATATGACAAAACAGGACTCAAAGGCGGACGCGGTAAAAAGAAAACAAAGGTCTATACAAAGTCCATAAAACGCTTTTTGTATGGTAAGCGAAAGATGGTAGTCTATGTGGGAAAGCGAGGAGGCGAATATGTCAAAGTTAAGGGGGAGTATGTGAGTCTCGCTAAGTTTAGGAGGTAATCGCAAACCCATATAAACACATATTATTTTTATGTATATATATTTTAAAATGATATCAATCGATATAATGGGTGGTTTGGGGAATCAATTGTTTCAAATTATGACGGTCATCGCTTATTCGAAGAAATACAACAACCCCTTTGTTATCGAAAGAAAGGCATATAGCCCCAGTTGCACGTTTCGAAACGTGTATTGGAATAATTTTTTAAGTAAGTTAGAGAAATACTTAGTCAATTACTTTGTCTATTTCCCAGTATATCAAGAACCCACCTTTGAATACCAAGAGTTGCCAAGTATTTCAAGCACCGAGAATATTAAATTGACAGGATACTTTCAATCCTATAAATACTTCGATTCCTACAAAGATGAAATCTTAAAAGAGATTGGATATGATAGCATACATGACATTCTTATAAAGAAACTGTCCTTGAAGGACTTCAATCCCTGCGAGATGGTTTCATTACATTTTAGAATCGGGGATATTATCAAAGTCCATAAGGAGAATCACATTATCCTTCCTGTCGAATATTATATAAACGCTATAAAGCATATCGCTCAAAATACGGACAAACCGATTAAACTGCTCTATTTTTGCGAAGCAGAAGATAACGAGTTCGTATTGACGAATTACATCAATCCCCTCAAAAAACTGTTTCCAACCACATCGTATCATAAAGCGAGTGATACGTTAGAAGACTGGGAACAATTGGTATTGATGAGCGTATGCGAACATCATATTCTCGCGAACAGCACGTTCAGTTGGTGGGGTGCTTATTTGGCGACTGATACTGATAACAAAAATAAAATCATCTGCTATCCCGATAAATGGCAACATTCGAAGGTGATAACACATAGCACCGTTGATTTATTCCCCGACAACTGGACGATGTGTAAGACGGAAGCCGTGTAGCAGCGGCGTAGGAGTCAGAATTGTTTTTTATTTTTACAATAACGATATAAGGGAACTTATTGTAAAAAATGACTGTTAAAGAAAATCTTAGTATTAATATAATAGTGCCATAGTCAAGCCGAATGGACTACTCGAAAAAATCACGAGAGGAACTGATTGCGATTTGTAAAGAGAAGAATATCAAAGGATACAACGGAAAGAAGAAGGACGATATTATCAATCTTTTTCAAGAACCGAAAACGGATACAAATCTTAGTTTGCTTGAAGAATGTTTGAAAGAAGTATCTATAAAGGAAGTTGCAGATAAACTAAATCTATGCGTAGGAACAATTAGAAGGTGGCTTGAATTAAAAGATGTCCCTATACAATACACATTTGACCTCTACAAGATACTTTCAAAGGAGATTGATTATAGCAAATTCACATCTTCTTTAAAAGACCAGTTCTTTACACCAAAGGACTTAGCAAAAAAATGCTGGGAAACATTCAATCGTGAAGTAAAAATAAATACAGAAGAATATACATTTATCGAACCATCCGCAGGGGATGGTAGTTTCTTACATATATTACCAGAGGGTTCGATTGGGCTTGATATTGAACCTCGTTCAACTGGAATTCAAACACAGGACTATCTAACTTGGAAACCAACTGACATAGCAACGAAATATATTGTATTTGGAAATCCACCGTTCGGATTAAGGGGGCATCTTGCGTTGAACTTTATAAATCATTCGTATCGTTTTGCTGATTATGTATGCTTTATTTTACCACAACTATTTGTGAGCGATGGTAAGGGTTCTCCTCGTAAGAGGGTGAAGGGCTACAATCTTATTTACAGTGAAGGGTTATCTGCTATGTTTTATAGCCCAGATAACCAAGATGTAAAAGTAAATGGAGTATTCCAAATATGGTCTAAAAATACATCAAATCTAAAATACACCATAAAGGCAAACACAGAAGAAAATATGAAAGTGTATTCGTTATCCGACGGAGGGACTATTGCATCTACACGAAATAAAGATATGATTGGTAAGTGCGACATTTATCTTCCATCAACCTGCTTTGGAAAAGAGAATATGAAGATGTATAAGAGGTTTGAAGACCTTCCGGGGAAAAAAGGTTATGGTGTTGTATTCTTTAACGAAAAGGCAAATATGATAAATAAGGCAGAAACTATCGACTGGTCTTCAATCAGTTTCCTATCAACAAACTCTGCGTATAATTTGAGGACATCTATCATCTTCGCCCAGTTTGTCTAAACCTAAACAATAATCTTCCTGATGAATGAATCGATAGTGTCGTTCGAAGTGGTTGGCGTAATCTTTATTGCGTGTCCGTTTTCAACACTCACTTCATTTATCTTCACACTTGTATCCAACTTGAATGCTCCCCTTTCTTTTCTCCAAGTGATTGCCTTTGTTGGAAAGTATGGTAGTTTTTCCTTACTTTTGTAAGTATTTTCATCGAAGTTTTTGAATATAGTCAGATAAATACACTCAGTAGAAATATCAACAAATATCATATACTTTGCTCCCTTCCCAAGGCACTTCTCCCAATTCGTGTTGAAAACTGGGAGAAGAAGAACCTTGAAGTGCTGTCTTGATTTCAACAGGAATATCCATAATTGTTCCATCTCCATCTCCTCCACCTATCTGCTTTGTTTTAGAACCATTACAATCTGCGTCAATACCAGTTATCTTGCATATATTGTTGATAAGTTCTTCTCCTACGTTCCCTACATTATTGCTTTGGAGTTTCACTAAATCCTTATATGGACTATTTTTCCAGTTATCTTGTTTATCCTCCTTTTCCTTCTGCTGTTTAATAATATGAATAAGCATATTATGAACGGATTCTTGCGATTCAACTGACACTGACATTGTAATTGAATGTAAGCAATTACTGTAAATCACTTTTTATATTTTATATAGTTATAAAAAAGTTCCTTATATCCCCTTGATAATCTCCAAGTAGGTAGCGAAACCGTCTGCGATATTCACAGTATTATTATAACTTGATAAGCGGACATCAAAATGTATCCAGTTCTTTCTGTATTTCTGAGGGATAAAGTTCATTAAAAACATAGATGCCATCAAGCCACCGCTATTACATTTATAGCCTGAGTTTTTGACATCTGCGATATTCGATTTAATATAATAGATGTATTCGACCCACGGAGGCAACCGTATGCTTTTTTCGGCATATTCTCGGTTATATCTTTCAATGTCTTTTGCGAACGTTTCATTCAATGTAAAGTAGGTAAAACTCGTATGACAATGTAATCGTTCAGACCAGCCCGTTAAAGTCGCATAATCAAATAGATAGTCGGGATTATAGTTTTTACAAGCAAACGCAAGAGCATCCGCAAGTATCAAGCGACCTTCCGCGTCGGTATTCACAATCTCCACTGTCGTCCCATTGTATGCCTTGATAACGTCATTCGGCTTCATTGAATTATCCGTAACGATATTCTCAACTAAGGGACATAAGCAGACGACGCGATGCTTACACTGCTTACATTCGCTATCCACTATGTATTTAAACAAACCGAACGATAGCGACGCACCCTCTTTATCCATATACATTTGCTCCATCCCTTTTCCGCTTTTCATAGAATACCCGCCAGTATCTATGGTGACGCCTTTGCCAACGAGGCAGATTGTCTTCTTATATTTGGGAGGCTTGTAATCGAATACCACAAAATGCGGTTTATTTCTCGACGACCCGCCTACCGCATCGATGAGTCTTAACCCCATCCGCTTAATATCCTTGTGATTATAGTTATTTATCTTTACATATTTCGAATCACGAAACATCTTACACGCATAATCCGCCATCCTTTCGGGTGTAAAGATATTCGCTGGTTCATTCACGATATTACGCGATATATTGGAATAATAAAGAATGCTATACAGGCTGTCAATATCCGCCTTACTCAATTGTGGGGCATAAAATAGAATGCCTGACTGTTTCTTTTTTATTCGCTGATACTTTGTAAATACATAGAGACCTTGTAGCATTCGATAGATGAAGCCTTTCACGAATACCTTGTTTAATCTTTGTAAATTAAAGACGAGTTGCTCTTTACGATATAGGCTCTGGTTCTCTTTGATACTCATTGATTTTAGTAAGATATCCAGAAAGTTGTTGATTTGTATATCCGCTACTTTCGTTGCCGCTACCTTCGCTGCTCTCGTGGCTTTCGAAGACATCGAAGACATCGAAGACATCGAAGACACGATGATTTCTGATTTGTGATTGATAACGCCTTCGCGAATGCTATTTATAATCGTAATATCATCCATTCTACTATATGGATTTATAAATATAAAAATAAAAAATAATTAAATACCGCTAACCAACACAAGACGAGAACCCTGTAATTCATAGATTTTGTCGGCGATTTCCAATGCCGACTTTCGATGTGCGATGATTATCATTGTGCTATTTTGTTTTGCGTAGCATTCCCTTATTGTATCCTGAACGAGTTCTTCGCAATATGGGTCAAGTGCCGAAGTCGCCTCATCAAATATTATGATTTGCGGTTTTCGTATCAACGCTCTCGCGATTGATATGCGTTGCTTTTGCCCTCCCGAAAGCGAACTTAACTCCGTTCCTTCAAGCATAGTTTGGTATTGTTTGGGCAGTTTCGAGATAAACTCGTGTGCGTTCGCGTTCTTCGCAGCCTCTATGATGTCCGCCTCGTTGCTCTCACTGTCGTAGCAGTCTAATCCATACGCGATATTGTTGGCGATTGTATCCGTAAATAACACGCTATCTTGGGCGACGTATCCGATATGTTTTTTGAGCCATTCGCTATCATAGTCGCATAGATTCACGCCGTCGATTGTGATAGTCCCGCTTGTTGGTGCTAAGATATTCATAAGCAATTTCGAAAGTGTGCTTTTGCCGCATCCAGACGCACCGATAATCGCGATTTTATCTCCGCGTCGAATCTGAAAGTTAAAGTCCGTTATTATCGCATCGTCAGCCTTTTCATACTTAAAGGATAGCGAATGAAACCCAATGTCGCCAATGAGCCGATTGTCCACGGGTATATAGTATCCCTTCGCATATTCTGGCGAATCCAAGAGTTTCGAGATACGCGTGTAGGGTTCTTTACATTTGATGAACTCGTTTTTCATATCAAAAATAGATTTAATCGTAGAATACAAACCCTGATTATGAAGAATAAAAATCGTAAGCCCTTCGACGGTTTGTAAGTAGTTCGCGAATAAGATAATAATAATCGTCGTTATCGTCGGTATATTACAAACCACCAAGAGGTTGCTCCCATACAAAAGGCATTCCTTGTGGTTGTAATCGGCTACCCTGTTCGAAAGCATATTGTATTTGTCTTCCGACCGCCTCTCATTCGCATAGGTTTTCATAACGGAGATATGAGAGATGGTTTCGTGTGTATATGTGTTCAGTTCCTTATTTCGTTCCTCGTAGTTCGCCATTATCCTCTTCTGTATCTTCTCGTAGCCCTCTGAAATCAAGTAATGGACGGGGATTAAAAATATGGCAACTGCCGTGAGTTTCCAAGATATGTTTGTTAATAGCCAGAATGTGATTATCACCTCAATAAGAGAACGCGAGAATACATTGATATTGAGAGATATGATATCCGACACAATCCTCGCATCGTTATTCACCCGTTCAAGTAGCGAATTGACAGGTTCGGTTTCGTAAAACTTCAATGGCTGATGTAAAAGTTTTCGGTAGATGATACAACGCAGTTTGTGATTCATCGACTTCTGCGAATACACAAAAAGCCCACCTCGTAATGATATCGCAATCATCGAGATAAAGTTCGTATAAAATAATAAATATAATCGGTCGTTCGTGAAATCGCCAAGCATCATTCGAGTCATCTGCTCGTTCGCGATTACATTATAATACGAACCGAAGCAACCGCAAACTAACCCCGCAATACTATACTTGACGTCGTCGCCACATAATTCGATATATCGTTTAAACATTCGCGAATGTTTATGTTATGTTTATATTATTTATATATTTATTCACTCCCCTTTCCACCTTTCAAGCATCTTTCGGATTAACCCCAATGTCAAGAGTTCGTTGATTTCTTCCTGTTCCTCTTTCACTCGACGCAACTGCCTTTCTAAATGTACCTGATATAGGTTCGCAGACTCCATAGATACTTTATTTACTGTTAGATACTGTTCTGTATCATTTTTTTTGCGACAAATAGCAAATAATGTTCGCCGTCCCTCAAAAGCGATATGTAATTGTAGGTTTCGCCATCCTTTTCAATGAACTTATTTGTCCCCGTAGCCACAGCAGCCGCTGTCGCTTTTTTACGAAACTTGACAATTTTCGTTAATGTCGAGACACTTTGTATCGTCTCGTAATTCAACCAAAAACGCGGTATTCCCTTCATCCGTTTGAATAGTATCTTTCGAAATATGAATATTTGGTCGTCGCCCGTAAAATACCCCTTGGTTTCCGCATATATCTTCATATATTCGTCTAATAATATACGAACATCAATCGGTTTTTTGAGTTCGCCCGTCTTTTTGTAATAATACTTCTTCTTCACATAATGTATCAAGGTGCTGTCCCAGTCCAGAACCTTGACACCTTCTGTCGATAACGCGATTTCCATAGAAAGTGTAAGCCTATTTAAGAATACCTTCTTGCCGTATGTGTATATATACAATACTTGCATGTATTTCATCGATTTCGAAAATGCCTTCCTTTCCTTGTCATACGCTACGGAGTCGCGATAGCGGTGCGTGAAATAGGTTAGTCGCTTCGACAATTCACTATATTTAGAAGGCACATCCTTCGCATCGGTTTTTACGAGCGATTTGTCAACAGCCGCATTCGCAGCATCATATTTTTTAATGCTAAAACCTTTGAATAACGCTTTCGCCTTTTTTACGCCATCTTCGTATTTCGCGATACTCATAATCAATACCTCGATGCTCATCAAGCGATTATAGATAACCTCCAATTTACCTGTATATAAACAATAGTCAAATATTGAATTGATAAAGCAATCTCCATCACCTACTGCGTTTATCAAGTAAATCTCTGGATTATTCTCGACGATTTGATAGTCGTTGCTACGCGGGGCATTAGGCGACGACGATTTGCTCCTGAATGAATGTGAAAAACGATTCGATACATCTGAATTACTGGACGTCTTTTTATTTTTCATCATACTACGTATCAGTAAATAATCTACTGAGCCTTTTTTAGGCGAACACCATCTATCCTTGCCTTCGTTATACTTTTTTAACGCATCAATATATTTCATTTGCTATCTAATATAATTGATTAAAAAAATGATGTTAGATAAGATATCTATTATGTAATATAATTATAGAAACGATGACGACTGAGATACACATCTTCATATTTCGCAGAGACTTTCGCATCCACGATAACTTGGCGTTTAATCGCTTGGTGGCGGAGAGCGGAAGCGGCGTGAGCGGCGGTATCTACCCAATGTTTATATTTAATCCCGCACAAATATACGCGAAGAACAATCCGTATTTTAGTAATAATTGCGTCCAGTTTATGATTGAAAGCCTCGACGAATTGGATACGCATATCCACGTTAATTATCACGAAAGCGGCAAGGACGGCAGCGGCGACATTGGCGTTTTAAATGCGTTATCAAAGAAATACAAAATCAAGACGATAGCATACAACAAGGATTACTCGCCATTCGCCATAAAACGCGACCGTATCATCGAGGAATGGGCTGAAGCGGCGTCGGCTGCGTCGAGACACGACATCCGCATAATCACCGAAGAAGACTACACACTGTATCCTATGGGAACGATACAAAATAACAAGAACGAGCCATACAAGGTTTTTACGCCATTCTATAAAAAATCGTTGTCTATCAAAGTGAAGCCTTGTGTCGCAGGGGCGGACGCAAAAAGCATAACTGTCCCGACGAGCATAACTGTCGTCAAGCATATCAAGGGGTTCGACAAGCATCGATATTACGAACCGAACGACGACATTGCGGTTCGCGGAGGACGCGACAAGGCACTCGCACGATTCAAGAAGATTATGACGGATTACTCGAAAACCCGCGATTATCCTGCGTTGGATAAGACGACCCGATTGAGTGCCTATATTAAGTTCGGTTGCGTCAGCATACGGGAGGTTTATTATAATTATAAAAATGTCAAGGAACTACAAAGAGAACTGCTATGGCGTGAGTTTTACGCGAACATCCTCTATTATTTCCCGCACGTATTAGGAAACGCATTTAAGGAGCAGTATGACAATGTGAAATGGACGAATAACAAGGAGTGGTTTAAACGATGGTGTCAGGGCAAAACAGGGTATGTACTGGTAGATGCTGGAATGGCACAGTTGAACAAGACGGGATGGATGCACAACAGGCTACGAATGATAACCGCTATGTTTTTAACAAAAGACCTTCTCATCGATTGGCGGTGGGGTGAGAAATACTTTGCGACAAAGTTGGTGGATTATGACCCTGCGAGTAATAATGGCGGGTGGCAGTGGTCTGCGAGTACAGGCACTGATTCGCAACCCTACTTTCGCATCTTTAACCCCGAATTACAATTGAAACGCTATGACAAGGATTACGAGTATATACGCACGTGGATACCTGCTTTCGAAACTGATACCTACGCAACAGAAAAAATAGTGGAACACAAGGAGCGTTCGGCGATTGCCATACGCGAGTTTAAGAGAGCGGCGTCCGCCTAATGCCGCTGCCGCTAACGCGAAAACATCGAGAGTTGATTATTGACGTTCCAGATGTGTCGGATAATATTATTACATTGTTCGTGATTTGGCAGATGCTCTGGGTGTAGTGTGCTACCGAACGCGATGTCTGTGATAGCAACAGGATACGTGATGACGTATGAACTCACTGGGGCATAGATTATATTATCCGCAGCCGTCCAAGAGGAATACGACAAATCGTATTTATGTGTATGCTTTGATACTACGTAGGCGTCTAATATTTTACGTGCCGCTTTTCTTGAAACTAAATAATAGACGGCACCCGGGTATGATTCTGTTCGCTTGATGATGACGTTGCCGCTGCCGCCATTTAAGAAATGCTCGTTGTATAGCCGAATGACGACTGGATGACTGCTCGTATAGAGTTGTAGGATTTCTACGTCGCCGTCCTTGTCTTTGTTTTTTGCTTCCGTCGCTGCGATATACTTTATTATTTTGTTAAAATCAATATTGATAAATGATACGTCGTCTTCTAATACGCAGAAATACGAATCCGTTCCGTCCGCTCCGTCCGCTCCGTCTTCATCGCCATCTGTTCCGTCGTCGTATCCTTGTTGTATCGCTTTTAAATGCGACAATATACAAGCAATCTCTTCGGGTGTCGTAGTTGCCATCGATTCCGCGTTACGAATAATGGTATAGTCGTTGGACTTGATGGTTTCAGGCGTTTCCGCGGAAATACGATAGTTCTCAATGCTATGTTCGAAAAACTGTCGTTCCATATACCGACGTCTATCAACGCATTTATCCATATTAATCCAATAGTGTTTCATCGTTGTCGCTTTGTCGCTTTGCTGTTTCGCTATTATACATAATTATGATTATTCTTCTTTATATAAAAATATGACCTGTTATAATAGTAAAACTATACGATGGCTTTATTTATTGACACAGAGACATCGGGGTTGCCTGATACGAATAATTTGAGATGGGGTGCGTATCCCGATTACAAGGATACCGACAAGTATGCGAATGCGAGAATCGTCCAGTTCTCGATGCTAATCACGGATACTAAGTTTAATTACCTCGACGTCAAAGATTACGTCATTAAACGCGAAGGGTTCGAAATCACGAATGGCGAGTTTCACGGTATCACGAATGATATTTCGGATACGAAAGGTGTCGATTTCAATACTGTCGCTGCGGAGATATTCTATGAACTGTTAAAGAAGGTTTCGCATATCGTCGCACACAACGTGGGGTTTGACGTGGGCGTAATTAAATCCGAGTTGCATCGAAGAAACTTACACTATATCATTGACGAATTGGATAAGAAGACGCTCCTATGTACGATGAAACATTTGAAGCCGATTCTCAAAATCATCAATCCCTATGGCAATTACAAGAACCCGTCGCTAAACGAGATATACCGATATAATTTTCATACGGACGTCGAGAACGCTCACAATTCGCTCTATGATGTTTATAATCTTCACAAGGTCGTAGAGCATATGTATAAAAATAATACGTTGTGTTATGATATTGATTAGCGGCGTAGCGGCGTTAGTATCGCAATGTCGTCTTCCAGAAGGGATAGCGAAGGGACGTTTCGCTTCCAAAGCCATCCGCAAAGTATGTCTCGTCTTCCAGAACGATTGTCTTGTATAACTTACACACGACACTGAGGACGCTTTGGTCGTGTCGGTTCTCTATAAACTTATTTTTATTAAAGTTATTCGTGGCGGCATTAGCGGCATTAGCGGCATTAGCGGCATTAGCGGCATTATAGTAATCCGTGAATAATAGCGGGTTTTGGTATAATGCGTTTCGCCACACCGATACGATATTCATACTGTTCGCATTCTTTTTAAACATTCGGACAGTCGCTATAAATTGTCCGCTTTCGATGATATCGCGACTTTCCTCGTGTATATTGAAGTGTTCGAAGATTTCTTTGGTCGTCCATTTGTCTTCGGTATGATGGCTCATTTGAAATGATATACAGCCGCTACCGTCGCTGCCATTTAGCATCTCGATATATTCCTTAAATCGCTTGTGTCCGTTCGGGTTTATATAGCATCCCGCATCCAAATAGATTAGAATGTCGCCATCCTTTATTTTCTCTAAATGTTTGTGAATGATGTATGGCTTCCATATCCAATACCCGCCACCTCTCGGCAGTTCTAAGATATGTTTGAACTGTTCTTTAAAATCATCGTCCAAATCGTCAGGGCTATACGCGGTTATGGTGTCGAACCATCCCAGACTCTCCGCTTGGCTACAAAGCCTCTTTTTCGTTTCCGCAAACCCGCTATCACCAAATGTAATAAGATGAATCATAATATCGTATTTATATTATATTACGTTATCTCTTATTTATATATGTATAGGTATATATAAGAAAGACAATGGCGACTATGGAGGAACTGCGACGCCATCGAGTATTGAACTTAACTCTGATTGACTTAGTTCCCACCATAATCATTGGACTAATCATACATTCGTATCTGTGGTTATATCCTCTCGAATTGAGTGGCGAAGAGCAGTCAAACCGAACATTCATTCAATATACGGCTTCGTTGGCAATCATACTGATAACATTACTTGGATTAGGGATAATCCTACACAGATTGTTTGGCATACGTTCGGGGTTGTCGGCACATATCGGGTTAAACGGTATGCCAAATAAAAAATAAAAAATAAAAAAATAAAAAATAAAAAAATAAAATAAAATAATAAAGTAAGAAAGTAAGATGGACGAACGCGTAATCACTGTCGACCGATTTCTGTCCGTTTGGATATTCTTTTATACAATCGCATATTTGATTGGGATAGTTCCCTACAATCCCGTGATACTGATTAGCATCGCTTTAATATTCTTCACACTCACTCTGTTTATCATCATCCCGCGATTGAACGAGCGTTCTCTTTTAACATACTATATCACCATCAATACGCTGGGAAAAATAATCCCCTTAGTATTCATAATCAATAACAAAATAACAAATAGTGATATTATATTTACGGTATATTTTATTCTAATCTATGTCGTATATATGCTTATCGTCAAGGATGATATTGTTAGCGTATATAAAGATTACATCGAGTTCATCATTAACCGCGATAGAGCAAGGGAAGGAGCGATATATCACGAAATCAACAAGTTATTCCCTAACTTATTTTAGAACGTTAGAATGTTAGAACGTTAGTAAGGAACGATATCGCTATTCTTATGGACGCATACGATATTACAGTATTGGCAATGGTCGTCAAAGTTCGTGATAGGCACTGTGCCTTTGCTTGTCAAATACGAAAACTTATGAAATCCCTTTGCTTCCAAATAGGTTATCAGTTCGAGCAAGGGAATCCGATTGTCTAAGAATGTGCCTCCGTATTCGAATTGAATAATCTTTACTTTTTCTAAGAAATCTTCGAACCCCTTAAATACGAAGAGTTCGAAGCCCTCAGTGTCGATTTTCATAAAATCAATGCCCTTGATGTCGTTCTCTGCGATATACGTGATACCCTTTATGATTTTTAGCAAAATCTTATTCATGTCGTCGTCAATATGACAGGAGGTGATACGATTGTAAAACGATTGATAGCGAGGATAATAATACAGTTCCTTTTGTTCGTCGCCTAAACCGACGTTATTACAATAGGCTACGCGATTTAGTTTCGTCTGTCGCTTTAAGTTCTCGATAAACTCGGGGACAGGGTCGAAGTAATGAACCTCGCCAGTGAAACTCACAAACTCGCTATCGGTTCTACACCCGATGTCAAAGATAACGTCGATTTTGTCCTTGATGCTATTATAGAAGAACTCTTCGCCGTTCGTTTTAGGGTCGTCGTTATTGAATACATTCATCTCGTCGAATATCATTTGTTTTTATAATTTTATATATATGTATAATATTGCCTTTATATAATAAAGGGGATTTACTACCAGCAGGATTCGAACCTGCGAGTGCTTAGCACGTGACAGCTTAAGTGTCATTCCTTGGACCAGACTCGGACATGGTAGCAAACGCTCATAAATCAGAGCGGCTCATAAATCAGAGCAATATTATTTAAAAAAATAAGACACCAGTCAGTCAGGAACTAACCGTTTAATGAATGATGATAATAATTTATTAGGTATTATTATATATCTATGTATATCCTAATTCTTATATGATTTTATAATATAATATAATGTATTATTATATAAAATGTCAGGACAGTTATCCTTGATGTCTGAAAGCCCCGTCGCGTATATAATACGTCGCAAGATAGCACAACGAATCACGTTGATTCGCGACCACGTATATTTGCTAAAATATTGGCTATGCGGACGCCTACCATTTCTCGAATATTATTTATAAAAGATGTTTATTATAATATAGAATACCATATATATGACAGGGAAACGTGCTATTCATACCCCGAAAGCGACGAAAGCAGTTCCCAAGGTATCGAAAACAGCGAAAGCGGTGAAAGCGGTTGTTAAGAAACCTCCAACAGTTCCTAAGGTAGCGAAAACAGTCGCTAAGAAACCTTCAACAGTTCCTAAGACAGCGAAAGTAGCGAAAGCAGTCGCTAAGAAACCTTCAACAGTTCCTAAGAAACCTCCAATAGTTCCTAAGACAGCGAAAGTAGCGAAAGCAGTCGCTAAGAAACCTCCAACAGTTCCCAATGTGGCGAAAACAGCGAAAGTAGCGAAAGCTGTAGTTAAGAAACCTCCAACAGTTCCTAAGGTAGCGAAAGCGGTAGTTAAGAAACCTCCAACAGTTCCTAAGGTAGCAAAAGCGGTAGTTA
>Ga0114969_10002912_pt1 | contig 13929 bp, 16 predicted proteins | sample M_130807_MF_Meta_FD_87316 | JGI IMG/M metagenome (GOLD analysis project Ga0114969, IMG submission 87316) | Freshwater microbial communities from Lake Montjoie, Canada to study carbon cycling - M_130807_MF_MetaG | ecosystem: Environmental > Aquatic > Freshwater > Lake | place: Lake Montjoie...
GCGCTGATCCTGGTGCATAATCATCCAAGCGGCGATCCGACGCCCTCACGCGCCGATGTGGCGATGACCAAGGAAATCGCGGCGGCAGCAAAAGCGTTGAAAATCGAAGTACACGATCATCTTGTGATCGGCCGTGGGAAACACGCCAGCTTCAAAGCGATGGGATTGTTGTAGCGGCGAACCGTACCGTCGCGAACGAATCCAGACGTGGTTCAGCGAACCAGTTCGATTTGCTGCCCGTTACCGGATCGCAATTGACGATGCCAGTACCCAAGGGCACGGCTGTTAGGCAGGCTTAAATCTTCATCAGTGGATTAAAGGAAATAATAAATCGCGCTGCCGATAAGGCTCCACATAATAAGGCCCAATCCCAAAGGCATGACTGCGTTTTCAAGTGGGTGCTTGGTGGTTGTTGCCACCGGCGGAAAGCGTTTGTGCACTGCAACCTTACCCCCATTAAACATGAGGGTAACACGCAAGTTGCGTGCCAAACTTCCCGACACAGTGAAATCATACGGTTAACTGTGAATTGCGACACATTTCTCACGGGACTGTAAAGTTTTTCGACGGTGGCGTGGAGCGCGACTGTCACACTATGCGTTGAAACCCGCTCTCAACCTAAAATTGTGTAGGATGACGTCTTACAAATCGCACCTTCTTCTCGCACTTGCGAAGGCGGCTGCCGGTCCCTGGCGCCGTCCCGATCTTTCTCCCGTTGCCCCGCGGGTCTAGGTTGCGGCCCCAACTCGGAGAGCAAAGATGCTGAAGCTGGATAACAACGCCCTGTTGCGTGAGGCGGCCTATATCGACGGCGAATGGCGAAACGCCCGTTCCGGGGCCCGCTTTGCCGTCAAGAACCCGGCGACCGGCGAGGTGATCGCCGAGGTGGCCGATCTTTCCGAAGACGATGTGCGCGAGGCAATCGAAGCGGCACATCGCGCCTGGGGGCCGTGGCGCGCTAAAACGGCGAAAGAACGCGCCGCACTAATGCGCCGCTGGTACGAGTTGATGATGGCGGCGCAGGACGATCTGGCCATGCTGATGACGGCGGAGCAGGGAAAACCTCTGGCCGAAAGCAAGGGCGAGGTCGCGTACGGCGCCTCCTTCATCGAGTGGTTCGCGGAAGAGGGCAAGCGCGTCTATGGCGATGTCATCCCGACCAACGCGCCGGGCCGCCGCATCCTGGTGATGAAAGAGCCGGTTGGCGTGGTTGCCGCCGTGACGCCGTGGAATTTCCCCAACGCCATGATCACCCGCAAAGTCGGGCCGGCGCTCGCGGCGGGGTGCCCTGTTGTGGTGAAGCCCGCGCAATTAACGCCGCTGTCGGCGCTGGCCCTTGCCGAACTCGCGCACCGCGCCGGCATCCCCAAAGGCGTCTTCAATGTGGTGCCGTCGACCAAGTCCGCGAAGGTGGGCAAGGAGCTGACGGAAAATCCGCTGGTGCGCAAATTCTCCTTCACCGGTTCGACGGAAGTCGGCAAGCAACTGATGCGGCAATGCGCATCCACGATGAAAAAACTGTCGCTCGAGCTGGGCGGCAACGCGCCGTTCCTGGTGTTCGACGACGCCGATCTCGACGCCGCCGTCAAAGGCGCGCTGGCGTCGAAATTCCGCAACATGGGGCAGACCTGCGTCTGCGCGAACCGCTTCCTGGTGCAGGACGGCGTCTATGATGCGTTCGCGGAGAAACTTGGCAAGGCGGTCGCTGCCCTGAAGGTGGGCGACGGGATGCAGCCGGGGATCGAGCAGGGGCCGCTGATCAACATGGCGGCTGTCGAGAAGGTCGAGCAGCTGCTGCAGGACGCAACGGACAAGGGCGCCCATGTGGCGCTCGGCGGAAAGCGCCACGCGCTGGGTGGTACCTTCTTCGAGCCAACCATTGTGCGGGATGTGAATTCCAGCATGGCGTTCGCGCGCGAGGAAATATTCGGCCCGGTCGTTACCCTGTTCCGCTTCAAGGACGAGGCGGACGGCATCCGCATGGCCAACGATACGGAATATGGGCTGGCGGCCTATTTCTATGCCCGCGATGTCGGGCGCGTTTTCCGAGTCTCGGAAGGGTTGGAATACGGCATCGTGGGCGTGAACGAGGGGCTGATTTCCACCGAAGTGGCGCCGTTCGGCGGCATGAAGGAATCCGGCATCGGCCGCGAAGGCTCGAAATACGGCATCGAGCCCTTCTTGGAAATCAAATATGTCGCCATGGGCGGCCTCGGTGCTATCTAGCTGTCATCCCGGCCAAGCGGCGCGTTAGCGTCGCGCTGAGCCGGGACCCACTGCTACATCTGCGCAAGCTTCGAAGTGGATCCCGGGTCTCGCGAAAAAGCGCTCGCCCGGGATGACAGGAGAGAGACATGATTCCCCGTTATGCCCGGCCCGAGATGACGGAGCTGTGGTCGCAGCAGACCAAATACCGCATCTGGTTTGAAATCGAAGCGCATGCCGCCGATGCGATGGCCGAACTGGGCATCATTCCCAAAGATGCCGCGAAGACGATCTGGGAAAAGGGGCGCAATGCGACCTTCGACGTGGAGCACATCGATGCGATCGAACGCGAGGTCAAACACGACGTCATTGCCTTCCTGACGCATCTGGCGGAAATCGTGGGGCCGGAAGCGCGCTTTGTGCATCAGGGCATGACGTCGTCCGATGTGCTGGACACGACGCTGGCCGTTCAGCTGTCGCGCGCAGCGGACATTCTCATTGCCGATGTGGATGCGCTGATGGCCGCCCTGAAGCGGCGCGCCTTTGAGCATAAGCTCACCGCTACTATCGGACGTAGTCACGGCATTCATGCCGAGCCGACCACGTTCGGCGTTAAGCTTGCGGGCTTTTACGCGGAATTTGCGCGGGCACGCGCGCGTCTGGTGACGGCGCGGAGCGAGATCGCGACCTGCGCCATTTCGGGCGCGGTGGGTACCTTTGCCAATGTGAATCCGGTGGTGGAAGAGCATGTCGCAAAGCAGATGGGCTTGGCCGTCGAAACGATTTCGACGCAGGTGATCCCGCGCGATCGCCACGCCGCATTCTTCGCCGCCCTTGGTGTGGTCGCCAGTTCTCTGGAGCGGTTGGCGACGGAAGTCCGGCATTTGCAGCGGTCGGAAGTCGGCGAGGTCGAGGAATATTTCTCCGCGGGCCAGAAGGGCTCGTCCGCCATGCCGCACAAGCGCAATCCGGTGCTGTCGGAAAACCTCACGGGTCTTGCGCGCATGGTGCGTTCCTACGCGGCGCCGGCTCTGGAAAATGTCGCGCTGTGGCACGAGCGCGATATTTCGCATTCCAGCGTGGAGCGTTACATTGGACCGGACGCCACCATCACGCTGGATTTTGCGCTCGCGCGTGCGACCGGCTTGATCGAGCGGCTGGTGATCTATCCCGAAAGGATGGCTGCCAATCTGGAACGCACCGGTGGACTGGTGCATAGCGGGCGCGTGCTGCTGGCGCTGACGCAAAAAGGCATGGCGCGCGAAGACGCCTACCGGCTGGTGCAGGAAAACGCGATGCGCTGCTGGCGCGGCGAGGGCCGTTTGCTGGATCTGCTGTCGGCCAACCCGGAGGTAACGCGGTTTTTGTCGCGTCCCGAACTCGAAGAGCAGTTCGACCTTAGCTACCACTACAAAGAGGTGGACCGCATTTTCGCGCGCGTGTTCGGGGAATAGCCCGCCGGCCGCCGGTCAATCGCCGATATCGACGGGGCGGTGAAAGTTCTTCTCGATCGTTGTGAAGCCGGACGTCAGCTTGCCGTCCGCGCCGCGATTGGCGTTGGTCATTACGACTTGGCCCGGCTTAACTTCGGCCATGGTCTCGGTCTCGTTGCGGTAATGCAGGATCTCGTTGGTCAACTCGGCCTGCAGTTTGCCGCCGTTCTTTTCCAGATCGACGGTGACCTTAACGCTGCGCTCGGCCGGCTGAACCGCGGATACGACGCCCAAGTAGCGGATTGCTTTGGGATTGGTCCTCAATTGGCGCTGCGCCGGCGCATTGGCGCCATGTGCGAAGGCCTGTGTATGCGCCTGAATGGGCTTTCCCATTTCCTCGTCAATGGCGATGACGTCGCCAGCCTTGATCGTTCTGACGTCGAGCGACGCGTTCGAAACGATGCGGCCCTGGGGCGCCAGATCGAAAGAAATGGTATGGCCGCCATCCCCAAGATTCGTCACCGTCAACGTCCGGCCTTCAACGCTGAGAATTGGTCCGTAAATCCGCACCGGGGCGTTCTGAGCCAGCACCGGGGCAACCCAGCATAGTGCCAGGGCCGCAATCGCATAGGTCTTGTTCCGCATGGTGCTTGCCCCCCGTTGGCCCATCCTACTTCCTTTGCGCCAAGTCGGCGATCTGCTGACGCATCGCAGCGAGTTGATCCTTCAGGTCGCGGATTTCTTGGTCGCGCTGCGATGATGGCTCGGACGCTGCTTTGGCTGCTCCGCCGAACGCGGCGGCAGCGGCGGCGAAGGGATTGGGCGTTTCTCTGTTTTGGCCCGTCCAGGCGCTCATGGGGTTCATGGGGTTGCCGAACGGGGAGAACATTTTCACGGCCTGCTCGAACATCGCGATGTTCTGGCGGGTAAGCTGCTCGAAGTCCTTGTAGCCAAGCTTGCCGCCCAAGGCGTCGGCGAATTTTTCGCGCATCTCCTGCTGGTTCTTGGAGAAGCTATCCATCGACATTTCCAGATAGGACGGCACGAAGGCCTGCAGCGAATCGCCGTAGAATCCGATCAACTGCCGAAGGAATTGGATCGGCAGCAGATGCTGACCCTTGTTCTCTTCGTCGAAGATGATTTGTGCCAGGACTTGGCGGGTGATGTTGTCGCCCGTGCGCGCGTCGTGCACCTCGAACTCGACGCCCTTCTTGACCATTTCGCAGAGATGATCGAGCGTCACGTAACTGGAAGTCTGGGTGTTGTAGAGGCGCCGGTTCGCGTATTTTTTTATTATGATGGGACCGGACGCCCCGCTCTCTTGTTCGCTCAAGCGGGCTCCTCGTAATTCAAATGGGGGATAGACCCCCTATCGTTTCCTATGGTGGAACTTCAGCACCCTTTGCGCGGGCGTGTCCAGGACTTCCTTACTGCATTGCAGCATTTTTTGATTTACCAAACCTGGTCCATAAGGGCATGAATAAGCCGTCCTCGAAAGGCCTTCCCCCATGACCGACGTCGTTATCGCATCCGGAGCCCGCACCCCCGTTGGTTCCTTTGCCGGTGCTTTTGCCAACGTGCCCGCCCATGATCTTGGGACCGCCGCCATCAAGGCGGCCCTGGAACGGGCCAAAGTCGCGCCGGGCGAGGTGTCCGAAGTGATCCTCGGGCAGATATTGACGGCAGGGCAGGGGCAAAACCCCGGACGCCAGGCGGCGATGAAGGCGGGTATCCCTGTCGAAATACCGGCCTATCTGGTCAATCAGCTCTGCGGCTCGGGTCTGCGCGCGGTGGCCCTGGGGTACCAGGGCATCAAAAACGGCGATGTCTCCATCGTGGTCGCCGGCGGACAGGAATCCATGAGCATGGCCCAGCACGCGGCGCACTTGCGCAACGGGCAGAAGATGGGCGGTCTGGAACTGGTCGACACCATGATCAAGGACGGTCTGACCGACGCCTTCCACAACATTCACATGGGAATTACGGCGGAGAACGTCGCGCGCGAATACCAGATCACCCGCGAGGAACAGGACCGTTTTGCGGTCGCCTCGCAGAACAAGGCCGAAGCCGCGCGCAAAGCCGGCCGCTTCAGGGATGAAATCGCCACCGTCACGGTGACCGAGCGCAAAGGCGTAAAGATCATCGAGAACGACGAATATATTCGCGATGGCGTCACCTATGAGGGCATCAGCGGGTTGCGCGCGGCCTTCGCCAAGGACGGCACCGTCACGGCGGCCAACGCCTCGGGCCTGAACGATGGCGCCGCTGCCCTGGTCCTGATGAGCGCCAAGGACGCGGATGCTCGTGGAATTGCGCCGCTGGCGCGCATCGTGTCGTGGGCCAGCGCGGGCGTGGACCCGAAGCTGATGGGCACCGGGCCGATTCCCGCCTCGCAGATGGCGTTGAAGAAGGCGGGCTGGAGCGCCGCCGACCTCGATCTGATCGAATCCAACGAAGCCTTCGCGGCGCAGGCTTGCGCGGTAAACAAGGGCCTCGGCTGGGATACGTCTAAGGTGAATGTGAACGGCGGCGCGATTGCCATCGGTCATCCGGTCGGCGCGTCGGGCGGCCGCATTCTCGTGACGCTGCTTTACGAGATGCAGAAGCGTAACGTCCGCAAGGGAATCGCTACCATGTGCATCGGCGGCGGCATGGGCATTGCCGTCTGCGTTGAACGCTAATCGCGCTTTAGGAGGAAATCATGTCACGCGTTGCTATCGTTACCGGCGGAACCCGCGGCATCGGCTGCGCCATTTCCATGGCTTTGAAGGACGCCGGTTATACCGTCATCGCCAATTACGGGAGCGATAACACCAAGGCGGAAGCGTTCACGAAGGAAACGGGAATCGTCTCGCGCAAATGGGACGTGGCCGATCTCGACGCTTGCGTAGCGGCGGTGAACGATATCGCCAGCCAGTTCGGCACGGTGGAAATCCTGGTCAACAATGCCGGCATCACCCGCGACGGCACCATGCGCAAGATGAGCCGGGCCAATTGGGATCAGGTGCTCGATACCAATCTCGGCGGCTGCTTCAACATGTGCAAGGCGGTCTGGGAAGGCATGCTGGCCAAGAATTTCGGCCGCGTCGTCAATATCGGCTCGATCAACGGTCAGGCCGGCCAATACGGTCAGGTCAATTACGCAGCTGCGAAATCCGGCATCCACGGTTTCACCAAGGCTCTCGCCCAGGAAGGGGCGGCCAAGGGCATCACCGTGAACGCGATTGCGCCGGGCTATATCGACACCGAAATGGTGGCCGCGGTTCCGGCCAACGTGCTGGAGAAGATCGTCGCCCGCATTCCCGTGGGACGTCTGGGTCAGGCAAGTGAAATCGCCCGCGGGGTGGCCTTCCTGGTGGCCGACCAAGCCGGGTTCGTAACCGGCTCGACCCTCTCCATCAACGGCGGCCAGCATATGTATTGAGGGTTAGGCGCCCGCTTTCGCGTCCTTGAATATCTTGTTTCGGTGATATTCGAGGAACGCCTGATGGGGCTGATATAGGTGGTTCATGGGCTGCGCGATGTAGCCACTGGGGCTGAGTAGTCGAAGAATTGGCTCGGGTACCAAGCCCTTTGCTGTCAAAATTTTGTAGTCACTGTCGATCGAGAGGAGCCCGCGATCGAACATCCAATGAACGGTCTTTGACAAAGCCAAGCCGTTCCGGATGGAATCTGGGCCGTTATGGCCCTCGCCAACAGGTTTGATGTGCGCCGCGTCGACTTCGGTCCGACCGCCACCGTTTCTCATATCTAGGCCTGTGAACGCACATTTGTTTGCGTAGGCTGCTTTGACCTGTCGCGAGAATGCGGCCTCTCGAAAAGGTCGCCGAACGACTTGCTCGATTATTGGTCGCTGAAACTCCACCGCCTCCTCATGAAGCCCGTTTATTTCAGGCGGCAAGGGCGAGGCGTCTAACCTCGGCGTTGCGAAGCCAGCCGCGATGATCGCTTCAAATTCGTGCGGTTCCAATAGGCGGACCGCATTTCGAAATTCGCCAGAGAGGCCTGATTTCCCTTGCCCGTGTAGCGTGCTCTCGAAAAGCATCGCCCCATTACGAAAAGAAACCGGTCTATCGAAATTTAGATAGTCCGAAATGCGAGCGTAGTAGTGCCCGTCTCTGGTGGCATCTGCTTCGACTTGGTCTACCCGTGCTACGGCAATATAGGAAAGGCGACCGTCTCCCCGGCGAGGTTCGTAATAGACAATAAGGTCGCCAATCGCTTGGCGTACGCGCGAAAGATACTGCGCGGGAAAGTGATATTTTTCTTCAGGTACATCGTCGTACCCGCTCCCGGCTTTTATTGTAAAAATGGCATGCGTCATTCTGATCTACGGGAAGCCAAATGTTGCTCGAACTAACAGTCGTGAACTTGAGCGTACCTTAGTCGCCCTAGATTGGTACATTGATGATCGTGAGGAGTGCGCGAAAGAGGAGCGCCGGTGCCTCCATGATCCCGAGGCACAAGAAAGTCAGACTGCCGCCCGGAAGGCTTCGGACCTCCGGGACAAGCTGAAGGTAATCATTAAGATCGCCTGATCTGGTGGGGTAACTCGTTGGGAGCAATACCACCGGTAATTCCCTGGTCTGGATTACACAAGCCTAACACGTGACATCAGGTAGGACTGGGTTCTCGCCACCGAAGGTTTTCCGCCGCTTTCGATTGCCTCTTTTCTCCCTTCCCCTTAAGTGTCTCCCCCGGACACAGCCGGATAACGATACGAGAGGGGAATGGCTGTCCTTAGCCTTGTCGAAGTCAGGAACCTCACCATCGAGCGGGGCGGGCGGCGCATTTTCCGCGACATCAGCTTTGCCGCCGCGACCGGGCAGGTTCTGACCCTCGAAGGACCGAACGGGGCGGGCAAAAGCTCGGCCCTGCGGGTTCTGGCTGGGTTCCTTCCGCAAGCGGCCGGCGACATCCGTATGCAGATGACCGCCGGCTATGACGTCATCGATGCCGAGGAGCGCGGCAAGCTGATCGGCTGGGTCGGCCACAATGACGGCGTCAAGGCGCAGCTTTCGGTGCTGGAAAACGCCCGCTTCTTCGCCGCTCTATACGGCGCGCGCGTCGACGTGATGGAGGTCCTCAACCACGTCGGTTTGAAGCGCCTGATCGATTTGCCCGCGCAATATCTTTCCGCCGGTCAGCGCAAGCGCCTGGGCCTCGCGCGCCTGATCCTCAGCGACCGGCCGCTCTGGCTGCTGGACGAGCCCTTGTCGTCGCTGGATGCGGCTGGCCGCCGGCTGGCCGCCGAACTGATCGGCGAACATTGCGATAATGGCGGGATCGCCATCGTGGCGACGCACGAAACGCTCGGCTTGGATGCGACACGCTTTTTCCTGGGGACCGCATGACGGCGTTCCGCGCACTTCTCATCCGCGATATGCGGCTTGCGTTCCGCGCCGGCGGCGGGGCCAGCCTTGCGGCGGCGTTTTTCGCGCTGGTGGCGGCTCTTGTCCCGTTCGGCGTCGGCGCCGACCTGATCCTTTTGGGGCGGATTGCCGGGGGCGTGCTTTGGGTTTCCGCGGCGCTGGCGGCGCTGCTGTCGCTGGACCGCTTGTTTCAGGCCGATTACGAAGACGGCAGCCTGGACGTGCTGCTGCTTTCGCCCTTGCAGTTGGAAGCAGGGGCCGCGGCCAAAATTCTGGCCCATTGGCTGACGACGGGATTACCGCTTGTCGTGCTCTCCCCGGTGCTGGGGCTTCTGCTCAATCTTCCCGCGCCCGGCTATCTCGCGCTGATCGGCTCCCTGCTGATCGGAACGCCGGCGCTTTCGGGTGTAGGCGCGATCGGCGCCGCGCTGACGCTCTCGATTCGCCGGGGCGGCTTGATCCTTGCTCTGATCGTCTTGCCGCTGATTACCCCGGCGCTGATTTTCGGCGCGGGCGCTGTGACGGATGCGCTGGACGGTACGGGCCGCGGCGCGTTCCTGTTCCTCGCTGCCTTTTCCGTGGCGGCGGTGGGACTTTCACCTTTCGCGGCGGCCGCCGCGGTCCGCCTCAATCTGGGCGGCTAAAAGAGACAATCTGGAAGGAAAGGCTTATGTGAGGTGCCCATGATTACCTTTCTCGCCAATCCCAAACGCTTCGTGGATTTTTCCAACGTCATTGCACCGTGGCTGGCAGTGCTTGCCGCCATGTTGCTCGGCGTCGGCTTCTATTGGGCGCTGGTGGTAACTCCGCCGGATTACCAGCAGGGCCAAAGCGTGAAAATCATGTTCGTGCATGTGCCTGCTGCCTATATGGGCATCATGGTCTATGGCGCGATGGCCGTGGCCTCGCTCACGGGCCTGGTCTTCCGTCATCCTCTGGCCGATGTGGCGGCGAAATCCGCAGCCCCGCTCGGCGCCGCGTTCACGGCGTTGGCGCTGCTCACCGGTTCGCTGTGGGGACGGCCGATGTGGGGCACGTTTTGGCAGTGGGGCGATGCGCGGCTGGTGTCGGAGCTGATCCTGCTGTTTATCTATCTTGGCTATATCGCGCTGTGGAACGCTATTGACGATCCGGTGCGCGCCGCCAAAGCCGCGGCTATTCTTTCGCTCGTTGGCGCGGCCGATGTGCCGATCATTCATTTTTCGGTCGACTGGTGGAACACGCTGCATCAGCCGGCAAGCATCGTTCGTCCGGGCGGGCCGACCATTGACCGCAGCTTCCTGGTTCCGCTTCTCATCATGATGGCCGGCTACACGGTGTTGTTTGCCTGGCTGTGGCTCGTCCGTATGCAGACTGAAATTTTCGAGCGCCGTGCGCGGTCGCTCATGATGGCGAGGGGCGCCTGATCGATGGCGGATTTTTTCGCCATGGGCGGATATGGGGGCTATGTCTGGCCTGCCTATATCATTACGGTCGCCGTGCTTATCGCCGCGATCGTGGTTTCGCTGCAGGCGCATATGCGCGCGCGGCGGACCGTTCGACGCCTGGAAGACGATAGCGGGGAGAACGGAGAGAGCCAAACGTGAAGCGGCTGTATTTCCTAATTCCGGTCGTGACCTTTTTGGTCCTGACGGTCATGTTCTACAAGTTCCTGTTCCAGGGACCGCCGTCCGAACTTCCCTCGCCCTTAGTCGGTAAGACAGCGCCCGGCATCGCCTTGCCCGCGCTTGATGAAAAAAGCCCCGGCTTCAGCCACAGCGAACTCGCGCAAGGCAAGCCGGTCATCGTGAATTTCTGGGCGTCCTGGTGCGTGCCCTGCCGGTTGGAACATCCCACCTTGATGGCGCTCGCCAAACGCGAAGGCGTCACCTTGTACGGTGTCGACTACAAGGAAGGGATCTACGGAAAAACCGATGGCGATGCGCGCGGTTTTCTCGAAGAGCTTGGCAACCCGTTTTCCAAAATCAACAAAGACAAGGAAGGCCTCGTGTCAATCGACTGGGGTGTGACCGGCGTGCCGGAAACCTTCGTCATCGACGGCAAGGGTGTGATCCGCGTCCATTATGCCGGTCCGCTGAACGATGACATTCTCCGGCGTCTGATTTTGCCGGCTTTGAAATAGAGCGCAATCCAGCGAAGCGGACGCCGGTTCGCCGTTAGATTGCGCAGCAAACCAAGAATCTAGAGGATGATCCGATTCAATCGGATCGGATCATCCTCTAGATTTTTTAACCTTCCGCAAACCATGTTCCGGCATGGTGTTTCGATGCGGATCGATTCATCGAATTTTTTGCTGGCTTCTCAGATGCAGACGCGTCCGTCTGCAGCGGTGAAAACACAGCCGGCGGCAGTCTTTGAGCCAGGAGCGCCTGTTGCCAAACCGGCAGCAAGCGGCGCGCAAACACCAGCATCTCCGGGCTTCCGGCGCCTCGGTCAGCAGCTCGATATAAAAATTTAATTCAGCGCGATCGGCGCGTTTTCGGACGCGCGTCGCTGCGGTCTTTGCTGTCCTCGCCATCGGCCTGTGCAGCCACAGCCGCGAGCATCTTCAGGAAGCGCGGACGGTCGGTCGCGGAAATCCCTGCGAGCAGCATGCGTTCCACGCGCTCGCTTGCGGTGCGCGCGCTGCGCAGAGCCTTTCGGCCTGCCGGCGCCAACCGCACAGCGTTGGCACGCTGATCGTTTTCCGTGCGTTCGCGATCGAGCAATCCCTTTTCGATCATGCGCCGGATCATCTCAGCCAATGTCGAACGGTCGATGCCGGTAATGCCGACAAGATCCGTCTGGCTGATCCCTTCATTCTGTTCCACCGCCGCCAGCACCGTGAATTGCTGCTTCGTCAGATCGCTTGCGCCCGGTTCGCGAGAGAACAGGTCATTGGCGAATTGCACGCAGCGACGCAGCAAATGCGATGGTGACTGAGAAAGGTCAAAGCCCCCAGTGGCTTTGCGCGGACCTTTCGAAGCCATCCCCCAACCCCCAAAATGTCGAGATTAAAAATCAGATCGTCCGTACAAGGTCGGACCAAGCAACTTTACCGCACTTAATTGTGGACGCAAGCAATCTTTGCGCAATTCGAATTGGTAACGAGCCGGAGTTTTCCTTGACACGAAATGATTGGCAAAACCAACCGGCGAAAAGCTCCGCACAACGCGCAGAACAGTTTTTATTTCCGAAATCTCTTTGGGTGTCACCCTAAAGACGCAGGGCTTTCGTCGGTTTCAATCTGGTGCCGCGAAATAAACGGTGTCTGCGCCATGGCGAAAAGCAGCGTCAGAGGAAACACGCCCCAAACTTTGAACGCGACCCAGGTGCCGGTCGAGACATTTCGCCACACGATTTCGTTTGCAACCGCAAGCACAAGAAAGAACAGCGACCAACGCCATGTCAGCGTTCGCCACGCGCCTTCTGGAAGCTGCAGCGTTTGTCCCAGCATGAACTTGATAAACAAACGGCCGAAACGCAGCCCGCCCAACAGCACCACCGCGAACATCACGTACAGAATGGTCGGCTTTATCTTTATGAAAATGTCGTTGGACAGCCAGAGGGTTAAGCCGCCGAAAACCAATACGAGCGCGCCTGTGACCAATGGCACGGGCGAAATCTTCCGTTCCAAGACAATGCCGATTGCAATCGCAGCCAGTACCGCGCCCATAAACACTGCGGTCGCCGTGAAAATATTGAACAGCGCGTTCGCGGCAAAGAAAACCAGCAGCGGCCCGAGATCGAGCGCCAATTTCAGCAAAGGATGCATGAGTTCACCATAAGCGCTTCAGGGCATTTGTTCCAGAGACATACGCTTAGAAACGGAAAGAACCCATTGTCTGTTTCGGCTCTTCATCGGCGCCGGTGAGGGCGCGCGCAAATGCCGGCGCGTCGAACACCTGAAGATCGCCGATGCTCTCGCCCACGCCCACGAAATGTATGGGTAATTTGAACCGGTTCGCGAGCGCAACAAGAATGCCGCCCTTCGCCGTCCCGTCGAGTTTCGTCATGATCAGGCCCGTCAATGGAACGGCAGCCTGAAACGCCTCGACCTGCGAAATCGCATTTTGCCCGGTGGTAGCGTCCAGAACGAGAATAGCCGCATGCGGAGCACTTTCGTCCAGCTTCTTCAGGACCCGCGCGATCTTCTGCAATTCGGCCATCAGGCCCACTTTGTTCTGCAGGCGTCCGGCCGTATCGATCAGCAGCACATCCGCATTGGCCTCGCGCGCTTCTTTCAGCGCATCGAATGCCAAACCCGCCGAGTCCGCGCCGGGACCGCGCGAAAAGACCGGCGCGTTCGCACGTTCCCCCCAGACCTTGAGCTGCTCGATAGCGGCGGCTCGAAACGTATCGGCCGCGGCAAGATGTACGCGCTTTTTTTCCTGCGCCAGCTTTGCCGCCAATTTACCGATCGTGGTGGTCTTGCCGGTTCCGTTTACCCCGGCGACCAGAACCACAAAGGGTTTGTGCGCCGGATCGACCGCAAAAGGCCGGGCGGCAGGCGCCAGCGCCTTGGCAATGACATTCGCCAGAAGCTGTCTCAGTTCACGTTCCGTAACGTCCGTATCGTAGCGGTCCTTGGCAACCTCAGCGGCGAGTTCGTGCGCAAGATTTGCCCCGATATCCGCGCGGATCAGGGCGTCTTCCAAATCTCTCACGGTATCGGCATCGAGCCGCTCTTTCGTGAAGACGCCCGTGAGGCCGCCGGAAAGCTGCGTTGCCGTGCGTGAGAGGCCCGCTTTCAGGCGCGCGAAAATTCCGAGCCTGCCGCCAGAGCTTTCGTCGGTGGTCATGCCGCTGCCAATGAATCTTGTTGTCCGGGATGGGGCTGTGTCGCAGCCACCGCAACGCTTCCCGTGAGAATACGGCCATTGCTGCCCTCGATACGCGCGCGCACCAATGTGCCGGGCTCTGCCTGGGCATCGCAGTCC
>Ga0114969_10002914_pt1 | contig 13924 bp, 10 predicted proteins | sample M_130807_MF_Meta_FD_87316 | JGI IMG/M metagenome (GOLD analysis project Ga0114969, IMG submission 87316) | Freshwater microbial communities from Lake Montjoie, Canada to study carbon cycling - M_130807_MF_MetaG | ecosystem: Environmental > Aquatic > Freshwater > Lake | place: Lake Montjoie...
GACGCGGCCGCCGGCTTCCCGTCGATCCGCGCCGGGGACGACAGCATGGGGTCGATCGCGATCGGCGTCGAGTCCCGGCACGGCGCCGAAGCGAGCGTGCTCTTCGACCGCTTCCGCATCGAGCAGCGCATCGCCGGCGACCTCGCCTGGAAGCGGCAGGCGAAGCTCATCGACGAGGTTGCGGCGGACTACCCGCGGCTCGCCGAGATGCAGGGGTCGGAGATCTCGTATGCGTCGCACCACCTCAACGAGTTCTCGCTCGACACCCGGCCGATCGACTACGACGCGCTGCTCGCCCGGGTGCGTGCGGAAGTCGTGCGCAAGCCCGGACTCGACCCCGGCGACGAGGTCGATCGCCGGATCGTCGCTGAAATCCACGCCCGCGGTGGGCTCGTGTCCTACAACCACATGTACGGCGCGCCGATGGAGGGTGGACGCAGGATGCTCGAGGTCGATCGCGTCCGCGAGGACCTGCTGGCCAACCGGCTCTTCGGCGCGGACATCCTCGAGGTCGGCTATCGCGATCGCGGCGGCCACGACCTCGCCGACCACCTGCGGATCTGGGACGATCTCGCCGCGCACGGGCTCTTCCCGGTCGGCGTCGGCGTGAGCGATTCGCACGGCGGCAGCCGGCAGCGCTGGCGCACCTCGGCGAACAACTTCCTCACCTGGATCTTCGCGCCCGCGCCGATAAAGCCGGACCTGCTCGCGGGCCTGCGCGCCGGGCGCGCCTTCTTCGGCGATCGCACGCTCTTCGACGGCTCGGTCGACCTGGTCTCCGGGCGCGGCTTCCGCATGGGGCAGATCGTGGTCACCGACCGCCCGCGCGAGGAGGTCGCGATCTCGATCCGGGGACTCGGCAAGGGCGACGTGGTCCGCGTCGTCGAGGGGTCGCGCACGGAGTCCCTGTCGGTCGAGGGCGACGAGTTCGCCGCGAAGCGGCCGGTCGAGATCGCGCCCGAGGGGACGACGCTTCTGCGAATCGAGGCCGACGCGGCCTCCGGCACGGCGAAGGTGCTGAGCAACGCGATCGTCTTCGTGCGGCGCGCACCCGAAGGTGGCCTGCCGGGGGTGCGCGCCGGGTTCGACGTCGGCGGGCTGGTTGCGACGCGATTGGACGGATTCCGGCTCGACGGCGTCGCGACCGTGACGGCGGCGGCGTCCGCCGCCGTCGAGGCGGTGTCGATCCGCGGCCGTGCGACCGGGGCGCGGATCGAGATCGATGCAAGCGACTTCGGTGTTCCCGCCGTCGTCGAGTCGACGGGAAGTCTCGCCGGCACCTGGGAGTGGCGTCCGCCGCGCCTCCTGCTCGACGGCCTGCGCGGCGACGGGGAGATCCGCGTGCGCCGTGCGGACGCGGGCACCGTGGCGGCGCCGCATGGCCCGCAGCCGATCCGCCGGGGGGCGTCGAAGCGATGATGCCTCCCCGGCACGCGAGTCCGCCGCCGGTGCTTCCGCCGGAGACCCCGCCGGCGGGGCCCATTCCGTTGCGCTGGAGCGACTTGGCGCGCATTCCGAGCAACGCCCGCCATGCGTTCGGGTTCCTTCGCAGCGCGGACCCGCGCCTCGCCGTGGCGCTCGTCGCGCTCGCACTCCTCGAGGCGGTGCTGCCGGTCGCGATGGCCTGGGTCGGCAAGCGCATCATCGACACGGTGGTCGCCGGTCGCGAGACCGGCCTGCCGACGGGCCACGCGCTCGCATGGGTGGGGGTCGAGGGCGCGCTCATGCTGCTGCGCACCGCGGTGTCGCAGGCCAATTCGCTCGCCCAGACCCTGCTCGCCGGCGCCCTGTCCGTCGAGGTGAACGGCCGCATCCTCGAAAAGGCGATCAACGTCTCCTACCGCCACTTCGAGGATCCCGCCTTCAACGACCGCCTGGCGCAGGCGAGGCGCGAGGCGAGCACGCGCCCGCTCGACGTCGTCCGTCAGGCGCTGGTGCTCGGTCGCAACATCCTCACCCTGCTCGGCTTCGGAGCCGTTCTAGGATCGTTCAGCCCGCTCGCTGCAATCGCATTGCTCGCATCGTCGGTCCCGTCGTTCCTCGCCGAGGCGAAGTACGGGAGCATGTCGTTCGTCGCCAAGCGCCGCCGCACGCTGGCGATGCGCAGCGCCGGCTACTTCGAATCCCTGCTGTCCTCCGAACCCACCGTGAAGGAAATGAAGCTCTTCTCGCTGTCGCGCTGGGCACTCGACCGCTACCTCGAGTTCTACCGCTCCTTCCGGGACGAGGACGCGGATCTCGCCCGTCGTCGCGCACGCGACGGCTTTGCGCTCGGCGCCCTGAGTCTCGTCGTGCTCTACGGCTGCTACGCGTGGGTGGTTCGCCGCGCCGTCCTCGGCGATTTCACGGTGGGCACGATGACCTTCTACCTGGTCGCCTTTCGGGAGGGGCAGGCGGCCTTCCAGGCCGGGCTCGTCGCGATCGCGAAGCTCTACGAGGACAACCTCTTCATGAGCAACCTGACCGAGTACCTGGCCGTGCCCGAGGACGAGCCGCACGAGCCGATCCCGTCCGAGCCGCTTCCCGACCGCCCGCCGCGGGTCGAACTCGACCGCGTGAGCTTCCGGTACCCCGGCGCGTCGCGCGACACGCTCGTCGACGTGACGCTGGTCATCGAACCGGGCGAGACGCTCGCGTTGGTGGGGCCCAACGGCGCGGGCAAGACGACGCTCGTGAAGCTCCTCTGCGGGCTCTACCGGCCGACCGCGGGCACGATTCGCATCGACGGGCGGGACGTCGGCACGATGTCCCCGGCGGAACTTCGCGCGCGGGTCGGGGTCATCTTCCAGGACTTCGTGCGCTTCCACCTGACGCTGGCGGAGAACATCGGCGTCGGCTGGCTGCCCGACCGGGACGACCGCGTGGCGATCGAGCGCGCCGGCGACGCCGGTGGCCTCGGCGACGTGGTCGCGGGGCTCACCGGCGGATACGACGAGCGCCTCGGCCGCTGGTTCGGGGGGACGGACCTGTCGGTCGGGCAGTGGCAGCGACTCGCGCTCGCGCGGGCCTTCATGCGCCGGTCGCGCCTGCTCGTGCTCGACGAGCCGACCTCGGCGCTCGACGCGGAACACGAGGCGGAAACCTTCGCGCGCTTCCGCGACCTCGCCTCGGATCGCACGGCGCTGCTCATCACGCACCGGTTCTCGACCGTGCGCCTCGCCGACCGGATCGCGGTCTTCGAGGACGGCCGCCTGACCGAACTCGGGACGCACGCGGAGCTTCTCGCGAGCGGTCGGCGCTATGCCCGCATGTTTCGGCTGCAGGCCGCGGGCTACGCCGAGGCGTGAGCACGGCGCCGCCATGATCGGACTGGACTACGGGACGACGAACAGCGCCGTCGGCGTCGCGGTGGCGGGCGGAGCGGCCCGACTCGCCCGCTTCGGCGCCGGTGCGGCGTCGACCGAGGTCTTCCGCTCCGTGCTGCACTTCAGCGGGGAGGATCCGTCGCCGCGGCAGCGCCCCGTCGCGACGACGGGACCGCAGGCGGTCGATGCCTACCTCGACGAGGGCGGCGGACGATTCCTGCAGTCGCTCAAGTCGTATCTCGCGAGCCGGCTGTTCGAGGACACCTCGATCCAGGGCTGGCGCTTCACCCTCGAGGAACTGATCGCGATCCAGTTGCGCGCGCTGCGCGAGGCCGCCCGCGGGCAACTCGGCGATCCGGCGGACGCGGTCCTGCTCGGCCGGCCGGTCCACTTCGTCGTCGGCGACGAGGCGCAGAGCGATCCGGAACGGGACGCGGCGGCGCTCGTCCGCCTGCGTGCGGCGGCGCTCGCCGCGGGGTTCGCCGAGGTCGACTTCGAGTACGAGCCGATCGCCGCGGCCTTCGAGTACGAGCGCGCGCTCGACCACGACGAACTCGTGCTCATCGGCGACTTCGGCGGCGGCACGAGCGACTTCTGCCTCGCCCGGCTCGGTCCCGGGCAGTGCGCTTCCGATCGGGCGTCGAGCATCCTCGCGGTCGGCGGCGTGCCGCTCGCCGGCGGGGCCTTCGACGGCCGCATCGTTCGCCACGTCGTCGCACCCCGTCTCGGGCTCGGCTCGACGCGGCGCACGGAGCACGGCAAGGACATGCCGATCCCCGCCTGGATCTACGCCCGGCTGGAGCGATGGGAGGACGTGTCCTTCCTGAAGAGTCGCGAGACCTTCGCGACCCTGCGCCAGATCGAGTTCGAGGCGCGTGAGCCGTCGAAGATCGCGAGCCTGCAGCGCCTCGTCGAGGACGATCTGGGCTACCTGCTCTATCGCTCGGTCGAGAGTGCAAAGATCGGGCTCTCCGCGGCGGACAGCGCCCGCTTCCTGTTCCGCGAATTGCCGCGCCGCATCGACCAGGAGATCGCGCGCGCCGATTTCGAGGACTGGATCGAGGACCAAGTGAGGCGGCTCGAGGAATGCGTCGACGAACTCCTCGCCCGGGCGGGAGTCGTGCGCGCCGACGTCGACCGGGTGTTCCTGACCGGCGGCACCTCGCTCGTGCCACGGGTGCGACGGCTGTTCGCGGAGCGCTTCGGCGAGCAGCGCCTGCGCGGCGGCGAGGAGTTGACGACGGTCGCACGCGGGCTCGCCCTGCGGGCGGCCGAGCGGGCTCCGCACGGCGTCTGAGGCGCGGCAGGGCCAGGCGGCCGGACGCGGCGCACCGCCTCTCGGCGCAGGCGGCGGCAGGGCCGGGCGGCCGGACGCGGACGCGCCGGCTCTCAGCGCAGGCGGCCGAGCGCGGCGCGCGCCGCGTCGACCAGCGCCGCGGGAGGAAGGTCGCTCGGCGTAGCCCGCGTCGTCAGCGTGAGCGACGTCGTGCCGCTCAGGACGTGGAGTTCATTGGCGAGGCGATGGCTCTGCCACCAGGCGGCCTCGCCGAGGCCGGGCACGTCGGCGGTGGCGGCGACGTCGGCGTCGCGGCGCGCTGCGGTGCGCGCGCTCTCGAAGGCCGCGCGCACGCTCGCGGCGTCGCCCTCGGGCGATCGGCCGACAACGAGCCCGAGCGATCGCTCCGCCGTGCGCCAGCGGCAGCGATCGACCGCGAACGGCGTCGAGCCGAGATGCTCCGGTTGCGCGGCGGCCGCGCGTCCTTCGAGCACCGCGTCGACCTCGGCGGCGGAGAGCAGGCGACAGGTCTCGGAGCCCGGCGCGCCCGCGTCGCCCCGGGAGCAGGCGTGCGAGAGCGCGGCGAGGAGGGCGATCGCAAGGAGGTGGCGCGCGGCGGGCGTTGGCATGGCGCCCCGAGGAATATCGCGCGCCGTGGCGCAGGGCGAGCGCGGGCCGTGCACCGGTCGCGGCCGCCCGGGCAACGCGCGCGGCCCGCGCGCGCATCCTCGCCCGAACCGCATCGCCGGTGCTAGGAACGGGCAGGCCCCCGGACCCGGAATCCGCCCGCGTGAACGACCTGCTTGCCCATCGCTCGACACCGCTCCCCGGCTTCGCGATCCGCGGTGCGGCCTCCCGCGTCGCCTCGGGCGTCCTCGAATTCGGCTGGACGATCGCGGGAGCGCTCGATCGGCTGCGCCTGCCGGAATCCGCGCCACCGCACCCGTCCGACGATCTCTGGCGACACACCTGCGTCGAGGCCTTCGTCCGGCCGGGTGAAGGCCCCGGCTACCTCGAACTCAACCTCGCCCCGTCGCAGGCCTGGGCCGTCTACCGCTTCGGCGCCTACCGCGAGCGACTGGTCCCCGGAAGACCCGACGCGGCGCACCCGGGGCCGACGGCGATCTCGGTGCGCCGGGTCGGCGACCACGTCGAGTTGTCGGCGCGTCTCGACGTCGCGGAACTGCTCGGAGCGCCGGCCGGGCCGGTCGACGTCGGACTCTCCGCGGTGCTCGAGACGAACGGGGGCGCGCTCGCCTACTTCGCGCTGCGCCATCCCGCGGGTCGGCCCGACTTCCACCACGCCGACGCGTTCGCCCTGCGTCTGGAAGCCTGAGGCCGGGCGTGCCACCTTTGGGGTCGTGAAGACCGGCCTCGATCGCCTGCTCTCGGATCCGTCGCTGCGCGCCCCGCTCGAAGGGCGGCGCGTGGCACTGCTCGCCCACCCCGCCTCGGTCACCGCGCGTCTCGACCATGCGCTCGATGCCCTCGCGGCCTGCGGCGACCTCCGGCTCACGGCGGCGTTCGGGCCGCAGCACGGCCTGCGCGGCGACAAGCAGGACAACATGGTCGAGTCGTCGGACTTCGTCGACCCGGTCCACCGCATCCCGGTCTTCAGCCTCTACGGCGAGGTGCGCCGTCCCACGGACGCGATGATGGACTCCTTCGACGTGCTGCTGGTCGACCTGCAGGATCTCGGCTGCCGCATCTACACCTTCGTCACGACGCTGCGCTATGTGCTCGAGGCCGCGGCCGCACACGGCAAGTCGGTCTGGGTGCTCGACCGCCCAAACCCGGTCGGGCGCCCGGTCGAAGGCAACCTGCTGCGCCCCGGCTGGGAGAGCTTCGTCGGCGCGGGCGGGCTTCCCATGCGCCACGGCCTCACCATGGCCGAGCTCGCGCGCTGGTTCGTCTTCGAGCTTCGTCTCGACGTCGATTGCGAGACGATCGAGATGGAGGGCTGGGATCCGGCGGCCGGCCCCGGCTTCGGCTGGCCGCTCGGCGAGCGCTCCTGGGTGAACCCGAGTCCCAATGCGTCGAACCCCTCGATGGCTCGCGCCTACCCCGGCACGGTCATGCTCGAGGGCACGACGCTCTCGGAGGGGCGCGGCACGACGCGCCCCCTCGAGCTCTTCGGTGCGCCCGACGTCGACGCGCGCGCCCTTCTCGGCGAGATGCGGCGGATCGCGCCCGGCTGGCTGCACGGCTGCGAGTTGCGACCCTGCTGGTTCGAGCCGACCTTCCACAAGCACGTCGGCAAGCTCTGCGCCGGGCTGCAGGTCCACGTCGACCAGCCGGGCTACGACCACGCGGCCTTCCGCCCGTGGCGGCTCATGGCGGCGGCCTTCAAGGCGATCCGTCGGCTCGCGCCCGGGTACGACTTGTGGCGCGACTTTCCCTACGAGTACGAGCGCGACCGCCTTGCGATCGACCTCATCAACGGTGGCCCGCTGCTGCGCGAGTGGGTGGACGACGCGACCGCCACGTCCGGCGATCTCGACGCCGCGGTCGAGCCCGACGAGGCGGCGTGGCGCGAGGTGCGCTCGCTCTTCTCCCTCTACTGAGACTCGGGTGCCCGGATCGCGCGCGGCACCCCGATTGCCCCGCCGCGGGCCTTCTGCGAAAGGCCGACCGTCATGACGCCTGAGCCCGCCAAGGACGACGGACCGCTGCTCGGACCGGCCGGTCCGGGCGGAATCCCTTGGCGCGAGCCGCTCGAATTCGCCGTGCTCTTCGCCGCCGCTGCCGCGATCCTGGCCTGGAGCGACCGCGTCGACGATTCGCGACGCGCGACGCTGCTCGGCGTCGTCGCCGCCTGGTCGGTCTGCAAGACGATCTACTACTTCTCCGAGACGCTGCGGCACCTGCTCGACGCGACGGCGCGCAACCTGCCCTACCACCGCTTCCTGCTCGTGGTCGGCTACAATATGGCGCAGATCACGCTCTCCTACGCGATCGACTTCTACTGCCTCTACTGCATCGACTCGTCGAGCCTCTCGGGGATCGAGGCCGGCCTGCACGGCTTCGAACTCTTCTTCGAGTGCTTCTACTTCAGTGTGCTCAACTTCTCGTTCTTCGGCTACGGCGACATCACGCCGGCGCACGTGCCGGGCAAGATCGTCATGCTGCTGGAGGTCGTGACCGCGTTCTCCACGGTGATCTTCCTGCTGTCGGACTTCGTGAGCATCCGCGAGGACATGCGGCGCGGCGGGGCCTGATGCCGGGCCTGCGCGAGGTCTTCCTCGGCCTGCTGGTCTCGGCTGCGGGCTTCCTGCTGCTCGAGCGCCTGTGGCCCGCGGGACCGGCGCGACGCTTCGGCCCGGGGCTGCGCACCGACCTCGTCTACTGGTTCTTCACGCCGCTCGTGACCAAGGCGTTCACGCGCGTCGCGATCGTCGTCTCGGTGGTCGCCTGTGCGCTCGCGCTCGGCCTCCCGGTCGACCGCGCGAGCCTTGCGGCGCTCCTCGAGCCGCGCGCCGCGATCGCGCGCCAGCCGCTCTGGCTGCAGCTCGCGGCTTTCCTCCTGATCTCCGACCTCGCGGCCTACGCGGCACACCGGCTCTTCCACCTCCGTCCCCTGTGGCGCTTCCATGCCGTGCACCATTCTTCCGAACGGGTCGACTGGCTCTCGGCCGTGCGCCTCCACCCGGTGAACGACGTGCTCATGCGCCTCGCCCAGGCGGCGCCGATCCTGCTGCTCGGCTTCGACCCCGCGCTGCTCGCGGGCTATGTGCCATTGCTCGCGTTGTGGGCGATTCTCGTCCACGCGAACGTGCCGTGGGACTTCGGGCCGCTGCGCCTCGTCGTCGCGAGCCCGGCCTTCCACCGCTGGCACCACGCGCTCGAGGAGGAGGGCCTGCGGCGCAACTTCGCGGCCCTGTTTCCCTTCATCGATCTCGCGTTCGGGACGCTTCACCTGCCGCGCCACGAGCCGACCCGTTTCGGGGCGCCGGGGTCTCGCGTGCCCGAGTCGTTCCTCGGCCAGCTCGCCTACCCGTTCCGGCGCGATCGGCAGGGTGCTGCGGCCGACGCCTGAACCTCGCAACGCGGCTTCGATCCCGCAGCCGTCGGCGGCCTTGCACTCGCCGACGCCGCCACCGACCAGCCCCCTCCGGGGTTCGGTCGCGCGGGCCGTGCCCGGCACCTCGCCCCGGCACGGCCCCCGTTGTAGAGAGCCGGCAGCCCGGGCGCGCCCGCCCCGGCGGGGGGATCGCGCATGGCCGAACGCAAGATCGTGTTCCTGTTCGACGTGGACAACACGCTCCTCGACAACGACCGGGTGAGCGCCGACATGCGTCGCTTCCTCGATCGCGAGGTCGGGCCTGAGCGCGCCCGGCGCTACTGGGAGATCTTCGACGAACTCCGCCGGGAACTCGGCTACGCCGACTACCTGGGCGCCCTGCAGCGCTACCGGATCGAAAACCCGCGCGATTCCCACGTGCTCGCCGTGTCCACCTTCCTCGTCAACTACCCGTTCGCGAACCGTCTCTTCCCCGGCTCGCTCGACGTGATCGACCGCCTGCGCGAAGCGGGCCGGCCGGTCATCCTGACCGACGGCGACGTCGTCTTCCAGCCGCGCAAGATCCATCGTTCCGGCCTTTTCGAGGCCTTCGACGGCAACATCCTCGTCTACGTCCACAAGGAGGCGGAACTCGACGACGTCGAGCGGCGCTATCCAGCCGACCACTACGTCATGATCGACGACAAGGTGCGCATCCTCGCGGCCGTGAAGCGCCTCTGGGGCGATCGCGTGACGACCGTCTTCCCCCGCCAGGGGCACTACGCGACCGACGTGGCCGAGGTCGCAAAGCACCCCGCGCCGGACCTGGCGATCGAGCGCATCGGCGCACTGGTGGACGTCCCGATGGAGCGGATCGTCGGGGCGGGGAACGCGCGATGAACGGGCGATCGCGGGCGACGCTCCTTGCCCTCCTGCTCGCCGGCTGCGGCCTGCGCGCCGGTGCTGCCGCGGTGCCCGCCGCGACCCAGGTGGCTCCGGGCGATCGCTTCGACCTGCGCCTCGAGGCCAATCCCTCGACCGGCTACACTTGGTCGCTCGGCAAGCCGCTCGACGCCTCGGTCCTTCGGCTGGTGGTCTCGCGCTTCGTCTCGTCGGCCGCCGCCGCGCCCGGCGGAGCGCCACCGCTCGCGGGGCAGGGTGGCAACGAGATCTGGACCTTCGAGGCGGTGGCTCCGGGCCGCACCAAGATCTCCATGTTCTATGCCCGCCCCTGGGAGAAGGGCGTCGCCCCGGCGAAGATCGTGGCCCATACCGTCCTAGTGCGCTGAGCGCGGGGGTGCCGCTCGCCCGTCAGACCGGGATCGACTTCCAGGCGCCGCTGCGGAAGCGCCATCCCTTGAGCACGACCCGCGCGAGATAGTCGCCGAGCAGCGACGACCAGAGCCACGGCAATCCGAGACCGAGCACGCGCGACACGACGAAAGCGTAGCCGAGCCGACAGCCGTAGAACGCGACGAGCACGGTCAGCAGCGGGAAGCGGGTGTCGCCCGCGCCGCGCAGCGCGCCCCCGAGCGTGAAGTCGATCGCCATGAGCGGCTGGGCGATCGCCAGCATGTGGATGAACGACACGGTCGCAACCACCACGGCGGGGTGGTCGCTGAAGAGCCTCGCGATCGGCTCCGCGAAGGCGTAGGCAATCACCCCGCTCGCGGACATCAAGGCGACCGCCATCCAGGTCGCGAGCCAGCCCGAGCGCTCCGCGCTCTCCGGCGATCCGGCGCCCAGACTCTGGCCGACGAGAGCCGAGGCCGCCGCGGCGAAGCCGAAACCGGGCAGGAAGGAGAGCGCGAGGATGCGCACGCCGATGAAGTAGGCGGCGAGCGCATCGGTCCCGTAGCGCGAGGCGAAGGTCAGGTAGAGGAAGAAGCCGACCTGCATGAGCAGTTGCTCGAGTGCGGCGGGCGCACCGATGGCGAGCACGCGCCGCAGGAGTGTACGCTCGGGCACGAGGTCGGCGAGCCGCACCCGCAGGCGCAGGCTGCCGCGCGCGAGCAGGCCGAGTGCCAGCAGCATGCCGGCGAAGAAGGCGAGGGTCGTCGCCAGCGCCGAGCCGCGTATGCCCATCGGTGCGAATCCGGCCCGGCCGAAGATGAACAGCCAGTTGCCGAGTACGTTGAGCGCGTTCACGACCAGTCCTACCAGCAGCGGCGTGCGGGTGTCGCCGGCGCCGCGCAGGCCCGAGGCGATCACGAAGATGGTCGACGACGCCGGGATCGAGAGCATGACCAGGCGGACGAAGTCGGTGCCGAGTTCGGCGACCTGCGCCTCGGTGCCGAAGGCGCGCACCAGCGGCCCCGCCCACAGGATGACCGGGACGATCGCGAGCACGGAGAGCGCCAGCGCACCGGTGATCGACTGCCCGAGCACGCGCTCGGCGTCGCGCGGCCGCCGGGCGCCGACGAAACGCGCGACCAGGGCCAGGGTGCCGGTCGCGACCGCGGTCATCGTGACAGAGACGCCCCCGAGCACCTGCGCACCGACACCCACCGCTGCGACCGACGTCGAACCGAGACGGGAGACCATGAGCATGTCGACGAGTCCTACCAGCGACTCCGACAGCATGGTGATGATCACCGGCCATGCGAGCGACCAGACGATGCGGTGCGAGCGGTCCGAGCCCTCGACGTTCTCGAACGGGAGCCCGCCCTCGGCTCCCTCGATCGAGAGGTCGAGCGAAGCGTCGTCGCCCTCGTCGTTCTCGTCGATCGTCGTGTCGGGGAGGGGGCGTTCCATGGAGTGCGCTCGTCCCCGTGCGCAACCGAAGCGATGCCGCGATTGCAAGCCGCCGGCGCGCCGGCGCGGCGAAGCGGGCCGTCGCGACGGCGGTCAGTCAGGATCGTACGCGAGGCTCGGGCCGAGCAGGCGCTCCGCGCGCTTCACCGAGATCCCCTTGCGTCGCGCCCAGGCCTCGACCTGGTCCACGTTGATGCGTCCCACCGCGAAGTAGCGCGCGGCTTCGTTGCCGAGGTAGAGCCCGCTCACCGAGGCGGCCGGGAACATCGCCCAGCTCTCGGTGAGCGTGATGCCGAGGGCGGTCGCGTCGAGGATCTCGAAGAGCGTCTCCTTCTCGGAGTGCTCCGGGCAGGCCGGGTAGCCGAAGGCCGGCCGGATGCCGCGGAACTTCTCCTCGATGAGTTCCGCGGGCGAGAAGGCCTCGTCGCGCCCGAAGCCCCAGTCGCGCCGCGCCTGTTCGTGCAACTTCTCGGCGAAGGCTTCGGCGAGGCGGTCGGCGAGCGCCTTGGCCATGATCGCCTTGTAGTCGTCGTGGTCGCGCTCGAAGCGGGCGACGAGCTCGTCGAGCCCGACTCCCGCGGTGACGGCGAAGGCGCCCACCCAGTCCTCGCGGCCGCCATCCACCGGGGCGACGAAGTCGGCGAGCGATCGGTAGTTCTTCTGCGCGTCGTGCTTGGTCTCCTGCTGGCGCAGCATGTGAAAGCGGGCGAGTTCATGGCTGCGCGCCGCATCGGACCAGAGCACCAGGTCGTCGCCGTCGCCAGCCGCGGGCCAGAAGCCGTAGACGCCGCGCGCGCGCAGCAGGCGCCCGTCGACGATCTCGCGCAGCAGCGTGCGGGCGTTGTCGAAGAGTTCGCGCGCCGCCTTTCCCATCTCCGGGTGATCGAGGATGTCGGGGTAGCGCCCGCGCAATTCCCAGGCGTGGAAGAGGAAGGTCCAGTCGATGTAAGGCACCAGGTCCGCGAGCGGCTGGTCTTCGATCGCGCGGCGGCCGACGAAGGCCGGTCGCGGCAGGTCGGCCGACGCCCAGTCGATCGGCTCGCGGTGGCGCCGCGCCTGTTCGTAGGGGAGGAGCGGCCGGCTCTGGCGCTGCCGGTAGAGTTCGCGCAACTCCTCCTGCTCGCGGCTGTTCGAGGCCTCGAAGCCCGGGCGCTGCGCCGGGGCGAGCAGACTCGACACGACGCCGACGGCGCGCGAGGCGTCGAGCACGTGGACGGTCGGCTGGCCGTAGTGCGGCGCGATCTTCACCGCCGTATGCTGGCGGCTGGTCGTCGCGCCGCCGATGAGCAGCGGTGCGACGAGTCCCGCGCGCTCCATCTCGCGCGCTACGTGCGCCATCTCGTCGAGGGACGGCGTGATGAGCCCGGAGAGCCCGACCACGTCGGCGCCCGTCCGTCGCGCCTCCTCGATGATGCGGTCGCAGGAAACCATGACGCCGAGATCCACGACCTCGTAATTGTTGCAGCCGAGGACGACGCCGACGATGTTCTTGCCGATGTCGTGCACGTCGCCCTTGACGGTCGCCATGAGCACCTTGCCCTGGGTGGACACGGCCGAACCGCCCCCAGCGGCCTTCTCCGCCTCCATGAAGGGGAGCAGGTGGGCGACCGCCTTCTTCATGACGCGCGCGCTCTTCACGACCTGAGGCAGGAACATCTTGCCCGCGCCGAAGAGGTCGCCGACGACCCGCATGCCGTCCATGAGCGGGCCCTCGATCACGTGGAGCGGTCGATCGAAGCCGTGCCTCGCCTCCTCGACGTCCTCGTCGATGAAGTCGGCCATGCCGTGCACGAGTGCGTGCGTCAGGCGCTCGGCGACTGGCTTCTGCCGCCAGGCGAGGTCGATCTCGCGCGCCGCGCCCGTGCCCCGCACCGTCTCGGCGAAGGCCACCAGCCGCTCGGTCGCTTCCTTGCGACGGTCGAGGATCACGTCCTCGACGCGTTCGAGCAGGTCCGCGGGGATCTGCTCATAGACCGCGAGCTGGCCCGCGTTCACGATGCCCATGTCCATGCCGGCCTGCATGGCGTGGTAGAGGAAGGCCGAGTGCATCGCCTCGCGGACGACGTCGTTGCCGCGGAACGAGAACGAGAGGTTCGAGACACCGCCGCTGATCAGGGCCCGCGGGCAGGCCTTCTTGATCGCGCGGGTCGCCTCGATGAAAGACAGCGCGTACTGGTCGTGCTCCTCGATCCCGGTCGCGATTGCGAGGATGTTCGGGTCGAAGATGATGTCCTCGGGCGGAAAGCCGACATCCTCGGTCAGGATGCGGTAGGCGCGCCGGCAGATCGCGACGCGGTGATCGGTCCCGGTCGCCTGTCCCTCCTCGTCGAAGGCCATGACGACGACGGCGGCACCGTACTGGTGGATCGTCCGTGCGTGACGCAGGAACGTCTCCTCCCCCTCCTTGAGGCTGATGGAGTTGACGATCCCCTTGCCCTGAATGCACTTGAGACCGGCCTCGAGCACCTCGAACCGTGAGCTGTCGACCATCACCGGCACGCGGGCGACATCGGGCTCGCTGGAGAGGAGCGTGAGGAACTTCGTCATCACGGCCGGGCCGTCGAGCATGCCCTCGTCGACGTTGACGTC
>Ga0114969_10002916_pt1 | contig 13919 bp, 11 predicted proteins | sample M_130807_MF_Meta_FD_87316 | JGI IMG/M metagenome (GOLD analysis project Ga0114969, IMG submission 87316) | Freshwater microbial communities from Lake Montjoie, Canada to study carbon cycling - M_130807_MF_MetaG | ecosystem: Environmental > Aquatic > Freshwater > Lake | place: Lake Montjoie...
ATTCCGCGTTCACGCCATAGCTGGTGATGTGGCCGCCACCGATCTCGACATAATCGACGTTTCCCTTAATGGCGAGGTCGGGCATCGCATAGCCCACCAACTCGCCCCCGAAATAACTGCCGCTATCGCTGCCGCTGCCAAATCCGCTGATGTTCAATTTCCCGGTGGTGCCGCCGCCTTTAAGACCGGCGGTGAACGCGTCGCTCAGAAAGAATTCCCCGAACACGCCATAGGTGGTCGCATGGGCATCGATACCGGATGCCGCACCGCTGAAATCGAGGTTGGTGTACGAGACCGAAGGACCGGCGCGAAAGGTGCCCGGCGCCCAGAAGATGCTTCCGCCGACACTCCAAATATCCGCATCGATGCTGCTGACGGATATGCGATGGTAGGTCCCGTCCACTTGAGCACCAATGTCGTTCATCCCCAGGCCAAATGCGCCCGCGGCATTGATGCCCCAAATGTTGGCGTTGTCGCCGCCGCCGCTGTAACCAGTGTTCGCGTAGTCGCCACTGATCGTGCCGACAAAACCGTTGGGCGCCGCTGCATAGGCCGATGTCGCAAGAACCGCCGCGAGGGCCGATCCGGCCAGGAGCGAACGAGAAAATCGAAGCATTGCTAATCCTCTTCTGTTGTTACACCGCCCAATAACGCAGCGGATGCTCAAAAGTTGGGCATGCCATGGCGCCGTATCAACCGTCCTCCGCGAAAAGCCGGCGCACTGTGGCAGAAAAGCCGCAACAAATTACCGCAATGCAACGTACACAGATGAAAGGCTGTCCGGATAATTACGCGGAGTTGTATGCGCCCAATACTTCTTCTGCTCGAGCGGGTGAGGAGGCTGTCTAAAAGATGAGCTTTGCGCGAGCACACAAAGCTCCGCCGCAAACCGTCGCTCAAGACCTTATCGAGTGGTAATTATATCGGGAGGTATCTTGGGGATCGTTGAAACGCGCCCCTGACCCTCTCCCCCGGCGGAAGGGGAAGAGGGAGCCGCCCAAGACGGCTCAGTTGTCCAAGAAGCTGCGCAGTTTCCGCGAGCGGCTCGGGTGTTTCAGCTTGCGCAGCGCCTTTGCTTCGATCTGGCGGATACGTTCGCGCGTCACGCTGAACTGCTGACCCACCTCTTCAAGGGTGTGATCGGTGTTCATGCCGATGCCGAACCGCATACGCAGCACGCGTTCTTCGCGCGGCGTCAACGTCGCCAGCACGCGCGTGGTGGTTTCGCGCAAGTTTGATTGAATCGCCGCATCGATCGGCAGGATCGCGTTCTTGTCCTCGATGAAATCGCCAAGATGCGAATCTTCCTCGTCGCCGATAGGCGTTTCGAGCGAGATCGGCTCTTTGGCGATCTTCAGAACCTTGCGCACTTTTTCCAGCGGCATGGCGAGACGTTCCGCCAATTCCTCCGGCGTCGGTTCGCGGCCGATTTCGTGCAGCATCTGGCGCGAGGTGCGCACCAGTTTGTTGATCGTTTCGATCATATGCACGGGAATGCGGATGGTGCGCGCCTGATCGGCGATCGAACGCGTGATCGCCTGACGAATCCACCACGTCGCATAGGTCGAGAATTTATAACCGCGGCGATATTCGAATTTATCGACCGCTTTCATCAGGCCGATATTGCCTTCCTGAATGAGATCCAGGAATTGCAGGCCGCGATTGGTGTATTTCTTGGCGATCGAAATCACGAGGCGAAGGTTCGCCTCGATCATTTCCTTCTTCGCCTGACGGCTTTCGCGCTCGCCCTTCTGCACCGTCTGCACGATGCGGCGGAAATCGGAGATCGACTGCCGGGTTTCCTGCGCCAGCGTCTGCATGTCGTCGCGCAGCGACTTGATCTTGTCTTTCTCTTCGTGCGCGAAGTCCCGCCAGCCCGTTCCCGTCAGCCGGCTGACGCGGCGCACCCAATTGGGGTCCAGCTCATTGCCGAAATGCTGCTTCAGGAAATCCGTGCGGTCGACGCCATGCGATTCGGCAAGCCTGAGCATCCGGCCTTCCATCGACACCAGACGCCGATTGATGCCGTACATCTGATCGACAAGGGCTTCGATGCGGTTGTTGTTCAGCCGCAGACTCTTGACCAGTTCGACGGTCTCGTTGCGCAGCTTCTGGAAGCGGCGTTCCTGGCCGGTGGAAAATTCTTCCGCACCGAGCGCGGCTTCGACCTGCGCGTCCTGAAGCTTGCCCAGCTTTTTGTACAGCGTGGCGATCTGGTCGAGCGTCGCCAGCACTTGCGGCTTCAACGCGGCTTCCATCGCCGACAGCGAGAGATTGCTCTCGTCGTCGAAATCTTCTTCGCCGGGAGCGGGACCTTCGCCGCCTTCTCCCCCTTCGCCACCCTCACCGCCTTCGGCCGGCTTGGCGGCCGCCATTGGCCTGGGGGCCGGCGGCGGTGGCGCCGCGGGAGCGGGCGGCGGCACGGGTATGCCGGGGGCGCCGGGGACGCCAGGGGCGCCCGGAACGCCTGCAATGCCTTGCCCCAGCGCGCCTTCGGCGCCGGGGACGCCGCCATACATCGCTTCCAGATCGATGATGTCGCGTAAGAGCGCCTTGCCTTCCATCAATTCGTCGCGCCAAACCGTCAACGCTTCGAACGTCAGGGGGCCCTCGCACAGGGCGCCGATCATCAGCTCGCGGCCGGCTTCGATGCGCTTGGCGATGGCGATTTCGCCTTCGCGGGACAGCAGCTCGACCGAGCCCATCTCGCGCAGATACATGCGCACGGGATCATCCGTGCGGTCGTAGGTTTCCTCGGCCTTTTCGGGCACTTCGGCGACTTGCCGTCCGGCCTGGACGGCCGGAACCTGGCCTTCGCCTTCGCCTTCTTCCTGTTCCTCGCTCTCGATCACGTTGATGCCCATCTCACTGAGCATCGACATGGTGTCTTCGATCTGTTCGGAAGAAACCTTGTCCGAGGGCAGCACGCGGTTCAGCTCGTCATAGGTGACGTAGCCCCGCTGCTTGGCGCGCGTGATCATCTTGCGCACCGCGGCATCTGACATGTCCAGCAAGGGCGCGTCGGCGTCTTCTTTGCCTGGCGTGGCCGGCTGAGGCTGGCCGTCCGGCGTCGTGCCGTTCTTCTTGGCCGCTGCCGCCGCGAGCGCTTTCGGGTCGAGCTTCAGCGCGACCTTGGCCTTGGCATCGGCGGGAGCGGGTTTGGCCGCGACGGGACCGGCCTTTGCAGCAGCTGCCGGCGCAGCTTTCGCGGGCTCCTGTTTGACAGAAACAGGCTTGGGCGCCTTGGCGTCCGCCACCTTGGCGACAGGCGCTTTGGGCTGCTCCTTAAGGACCGTCTTCGCAGCCGCCTTGGGAGCAGCCTTGATGTCGGTAACTTTGGACGCAGACGCGGCCGGCTTTACGGAACTTGTTTTTTGTTCGGGCTTCTTCACGTCGGCCTTTGACTTGGTGGGTGCGGGTTTCACGGCGGCCGGACGGGCCGCCTCGCGTTTTGGCTTTTGGACCGCTTTGACGGTCTCTTGCTTTCCTTTAACGGGCTTGGCGGCCGTTTTGACTTTTGGAGGGGCTTTCTTGGTCACGATCCGTCCCGTTTTCCACCGGCTTCGACAGTAGCGCGTATTTCACCATTCAACCGCTGTAATTCATTCCAATCATTTTCAGAACCGCCGTTCAGATAGCGCTGGAGCGCCTCATCGCGGCGGGCTTTTAGATCATCACCTACGCCTGTAAAATCGGGATCGGCCAATTGGGCCTTGGTCTTGAGCCACAGTGCCTCACGGGCTTGTTCATCCGTCTGGCCTTTTAAGTCCGACTGGAGGACAGAATGCGTCTTAAGCCGTTCGGAAAGCACGCCCAACCCCTGCCGAACGAGGTGGTTCTCGACCGCCGGATTGTCAAGCCTTTTTCCCGAAGCTGCGAGGTTTAAGAGTTCGCGTCTTATCCTGTCAAGTTGCGGATCGTCAAAACTGATCCAGGCAAGAGCTTCGGAATAGCGTTCGATCAGGTCCGGGCTTGAAATCAGGAGGCCAAGAAGCTCTGCCTCCTTTTTGTGCTTGGCGCCGGAAAGAGCATTCACCACGATCAGGCTGCGCTTGACGGCGGCGGAAACGGCCTCTTGCGAGGGACCGTCAGGGGGGCGGTTTCCCCGCCCAAAGCGCCCGCGCCCCTTATCTTTTTGGCCCTGCTTCTTTCCTTGGGTCCGCGCAAACGGCTGGCGCTGCTTGAAGGCTTTGAACACGCGCTCGTTGAAATCGCGGCGGTAATAGTCCGCGATCTTGGCATCCCGGATGCGTTTGACGATTCCGTCGAGTTCCGCTTCCAGCCCGGCGCGGCGCTCGGGCGTGGAAAAATCTTTTCCGTCCGTTTCACCCGCCCACAGCGTGTCGGAAAGACTCTGTGCCTTGCCGAGAAGCGCCCGCATGGCTTCGGCCCCCTGGCTGCGTATGAACGAATCCGGGTCTTCCCCCTTAGGCAGAAACACGAACCGCAGGGACTGGCCGGGCTCCAAAAAGGGGAGCGCCAGAATACTGGCGCGCTTGGCGGCGCGAATGCCGGCCTCATCGCCATCGAAGGACAGCATCGGCTCGGGCGACACCTTCCACAGAAGCTGCAACTGGTCTTCTGTCAGCGCGGTGCCCAGCGGCGCGACGGCCCCGGCAAACCCTGCCTCTGCGAGCGCGATCACGTCCATATAGCCTTCCGCCACAATGAGCGGTGCGCCCTTCAGAGCCGCCTCGCGCGCCGTTTTTAAATTGTAAAGCAGGCGCCCTTTGGAAAAGAGCGGCGTCTCGCCGGTGTTGATGTATTTGGGCTTGGCGTCGGGTGTCAGCCCGCGCCCGCCGAAAGCGACGATCCGCCCGCGCACATCGGCGATGGGAAACATCACCCGGTCATAGAAGAAATCGCGCGCGGGCCGGTTGCCATCGGCTGGGCGCACCAGCCCCGCTTCAACCATGTCGGGAAGCGGTACGCCCTTGGCGACGAGATAGTCCCGCAGCTGGGAATTGCCGTCGGGCGCGTAGCCGAGCCGGTAGCGTTGCGAGGCCTCGGGCTCCAGGCCGCGGGTTTTCAGATAGTCGCGCGCCTCGCCGCCGGCGCGGGTGCGGTGGAGCTGCTCTTCAAAGAATTGCGCCGCCAGCTCGATAATCTCGTAGAGCGACTTCTTGCGGCTTTCGCGGGCTTCGTCTTCCGCCGACCATTTGGGCAGCTCGACCCCGGCTTCGCCTGCCAGCCTCTCGACGGCTTCGGGAAAGGTCAGCCCTTCGGTCTCGGTCAGCCATTTGAAGGCGTCCCCACCCGCGCCGCAGCCGAAGCAATGGTAGTGCCGGCGCTCCGTCTCGACCTTGAAGGAGGGCGATTTTTCCTTGTGGAACGGACACAGACCCCAGAAGACACGGCCCTTGCGGTCCAGCTTGATGCGCCGGCCCACCAGCTGGACGATATCCGTCCGCTGCAAAATCTCTTCAAGAAGGCCTTCGCCGTAGCGCATTCCGGCAATGTGTCATCCCGGACGGCGCGGCGAAAGCCGCGACGATCCGGGACCCACAGCGAATGCGGTCCCGTGGTTCCCGGCTCGGCGCGATGCTGCCGCATCGCTTGGCCGGGATGACAGGAATTTTGTCACGCCCCGCGCAGCGTTTTCACGAAGAACAGGCCCTTTTCGCGTGCCGTGGGATCGCCGCTGTACAGTGTGGTGTCCACGCCGCCCAAGGAGAACCCGCGCTTTTCGTACCAGGCGATGCCCGGCGCGTTGAAGTTCGAGGTTTCGAAGTGGACGCATAACGCCTGCTTCCGCTCGGCGCGGGCGAACACCTTCGCCAGCAGCCGGTCGCCCAGGCCCTGCCGCCGGAAGGGCGGGTTGACGTAAATGTGCCACAGCACCACCCGCCGGTTCCAAAACTGATAGGAACTGGCGACAAACCCTACGATGTCCCCGTCCGAAACGGCGACATGGGCCTCATCCCATTGCCGCCAGTCGCGGCCCAGATCGTAGACGAAGAAGCTTTTCACCAAAGGCGCGATCGGCGTTTCGATTAGCCTGAGCGAACGCGGCCCGATTTCGACATCGAAGAACGCCGTCGTCGTGAAGCTCGCATCGAGCTTGGCAATGCCGGGCTCATCCTCGGGCAGCTTGGCGCGGCGAATCTTGACGGCCATGCGAATTACTTCGGCGTCAAAGCTTCCTTCACAAGCCCGCTGGCTTTTCCAAAGTCCATCGCGCCCGTGTAACGCTCTTTCAAGGCCGCCATGACCTTGCCCATGTCCTTAGGGGAAGCGGCGCCCGTGGCGGCGATCACGTCGTTAATGGCGGCTCGCGCGTCGTCATCCGACATCTGTTTGGGCATGAATTCGCGGATGACCGTGATTTCGTCGCGCTCATTGGCGGCCATCTCCGGCCGTCCGCCCGCGTCAAAGGCCGTCGCGGAATCTTCCCGCTGTTTGATCATGCGCGCCAGCACGGCGAGGATTTCGTCGTCCGACAGATTCTCGTTCTTGGTGGCGATGCCCTGCTTCTGCACGTCCGCCAGCATCAGGCGAATGGCGCCCAGACGCTTGGTCTCCCTGGCCTTCATTGCGGTCTTCATCGCCTCGGTGAAACGGTCGCGCAAACTCATGAGTCGCATCCTTAGCTAGCGGGCGCGGAGAGTAGGCCAAACACAATGCTGTGCGCAAACGCGGTAAGGTGCTGAATATGCTTGTGAATTAAGGTAGCCCTCGCGCTTGACGCGCTGCACCCTCATCCCTATGTTGCCCGCGCATCCACTGATAGTCAGGCCGCCCCACATGACCGACGGCGCACGCGCATCTGCTCCTTCAACCGGAGCGGAAGAATTTTCCGCGCGCAAGACCGGCGCGCTGGTGCTGGCCGATGGCACCGTGTTCGAAGGTTACGCTTTCGGCGCGGCCACGACCTCGGTTGGTGAGGTCTGTTTCAACACGGCAATGACCGGCTATCAGGAAATCCTGGCCGATCCCTCTTACGCCGGGCAGATCGTCGCCTTCACCTTTCCGCATATCGGCATTGTCGGCGCCAATGAGGAAGACCTCGAAACCATCACGCCCGCCGTGCGCGGCTTGGTGGTGCGGGCGCATGCGGAAAATCCGTCGAACTATCGCGCGCTGATGACGCTGGACCGCTGGCTGAAGCGGCACAACATTCCGGGCCTGTCCGGCATCGACACGCGCAAACTGACCGCGCGCATCCGCGAAAGCGGCATGCCGCACGGCGTGATCGCGCACAGCACGGACGGCAGATTCGATTTTGTGTCGTTGCGCAAGCAGGCGCAGGAATTTCCGGGGCTGGTGGGCCTGGACCTCGCCAAGGATGTCACCTGCCGGCAGATGTTCCACTGGGACGAAACGCCGTGGAAGTGGAACGAAGGCTACGGCAAGCAAGCCAATCCGACATGGCGCGCGGTGGTGGTCGACTTCGGCGTGAAGCGGAATATCTTGCGATTGCTTGCGGGCAGCGGCGCGGACATTACGGTTCTGCCGGCGCAATCGACCGCCGAGGACGTCATGCGCCACAAGCCGGATGGCGTGCTGCTGTCGAACGGCCCCGGCGATCCGGCGGCGACAGGTTCTTACGCCATTCCGATGATCCGTGGGCTGATCGATGCGGAGATGCCGCTGTTCGGGATTTGCCTGGGGCATCAGATGCTGGGATTGGCGCTGGGCGGCAACACCCGCAAAATGGCGCAAGGCCATCACGGCGCGAACCATCCGGTGAAGGATCTGGAGACCGGCAAAGTCGAAATCGTCTCGATGAATCACGGCTTCACGGTGGATCGCGACAGCTTGCCGAACGGCGTCAAGGAAACGCATGTGTCGCTGTTCGACGGCACCAATTGCGGGATCAAAGTCGAGAACCGCCCCATCTTCTCGGTGCAATATCACCCGGAAGCATCGCCCGGCCCGATGGATTCACACTATCTTTTCGACCGCTTCGCCGAAGCCGCCCAAAAGCGCGCCTAGTTGGTTTCTCGCCGAACCGCGTAGAGAAAAAAGGGGAACCACAAAGAGCACAAAGAGGACACGAAGATCACAGAGGAAAATTTCGGCGCGCATAGCGCGCCAACTTACTCTTTGTGTCCTTTGTGCCTCCTTTGTGTCCTTTGTGGTTCCCCTTGTTTCTTCTCCGCGATCTCCGCGATCTCCGTGGCTCCGCGAGAAACATTCTTCAGCGCAATTCTTTCCGCACGACGAATTTGAGCCCGGACCATTGGTCCGAAACCGCGCAGACCTTTATGTCCACCAGATCGGTTTTCAGCAGGCGGGCGCGGATGAGGTTTTCGGTCACGTCCGTCGGAATTTTCGCGGACTGTTTGTACCAAGACACCCACAGCCCACCGTTGATCGTCATCGCCGTGCGCGCCGCCGCAAAATGGCGCTCCACGTCGGCCATCATCGGTGCGAACAGATGCACAATGGCGCATTCACCAGGCTTCGCGCGCGTGACGATAGACACGCCCTCCGGCAGCGGTGACAGCCATTCGCGATAAACCTCCGGCGCTCCGAAGGTTAGAATGCTATCGCCCGGCTTGATGCCAAGCTTCTTTGCCAATGGCGTTGCTGAATAACCGGCCATCCCCGCCCTCGTTATATCCGAACCAAGCCAACGGTCTTTGCATGACCGGCAACCGGTTTCGCGCTACTATTCCTGTAGAATTCTACAAACACTGCTGGGAGGGACGTCATGGCGGATACCCGCGACTTAGCGCAAGTTTTCGGTGAGCCGGTGGCCGGCAACGGTCTGCTGCACCGGCGTTTCTTCCTGCAAGGCGCGGCGCTGGCGGGCGCGGTAGCCACCGCCACGGCGGCACGGGCCGAAACCATCAGCGCGATCTCGCCCCCGACTATGCTGAAGCCGGGCGCTGCGTTCAACGCGTACGGCATGCCTTCGCATTGGCGCGAAAACATCAAGCGCGTGCTGATCACCAACGCACCGCCGGGACGCGAGGTCACCGGCTCGTCGCGCACGCCGCTGCAAATGCTGGAAGGCATGATCACGCCCGCCGGTCTGCATTATGTGCGCAACCACAACGGCACGCCGGACATCGATCCCGACAAGCACGAACTCACCATCTTCGGCATGGTGAAACAGCCGCTCGTCTTCAGTGTCGATTCGCTGATGCGCTATCCCATGACGTCGGCGATTCACTTCATGGAATGCGCCGGCAATTCGGGGGCCGGGAATGCACCGCAGCCGCCGCAAGCGACCGCCGCCGACATTCACGGTTTGCTTTCCTGTTCGGAATGGACCGGCGTGAAGCTGTCGACACTGCTCGACGAAGCTGGCCTCGATCCCAAAGCGACATGGATTCTCGCCGAAGGCGCGGACGCCGCCGGTATGAGCCGCAGTTGCCCGGTGTGGAAGGCCATGGATGACGCGATGATCGCGCTCTACCAGAACGGCGAGCCGATCCGTCCCGAGCAGGGCTTCCCGATGCGTCTGTTGCTGCCCGGCTTCGAGGGCAACACCAATGTGAAATGGGTCCGCAAAATCAAAGTGACGGATACGCCAACCTTCACGCGCGATGAGACGTCCCGCTACACCGAGCTGATGCCGGACGGCAAAGCGCGGCAGTTCATGCTGCAGATGGAACCGAAATCGGTGATCCTGAAGCCCTCTTTCGGCATGAACATGCAGGGCCCCGGCTATTATGAAATCTCCGGCCTTGCTTGGTCCGGGTTGGGCCGCGTGCGCCGCGTGGATGTTTCCGCCGACGGCGGAAAAACCTGGGCGGAAGCCGCTTTGTCCGGCCCTGTGCTGCCGAAAGCCACCACGCGCTTCCGCCTTCCCTGGATGTGGAACGGCCAGCCGGTCACGCTGATGAGCCGCACGACCGACGAAAAAGGCGTGACGCAGAAGACGCACGCCGAATGGGCCGCGCAATATGCACCGCGGCAGAACTTCCACTTCAGCGCCATTCAAAGCTGGGCGATCGACGCGTCGGGCAAGGTGAGCAACGTCTATGTCTAAGCACACCGTATTTGCCGGATTTGTCCTTGCCGCTCTGGCCAGCGCCTCATTCGCCGCAACGCCGCCTCCGCCCAAATTGGGCAAGCCCGCGACGCCGGAACAAATCTCCAAAGTCGACATCAGCATTCCGCCGGACGGAAAGAACCTGCCCGCGGGCTCAGGCTCGGTTGCGCAAGGCGCGCAAATTTTCGCGCAGAAGTGCGCCGTCTGTCACGGCGCCAATGCCGAGGGCACGCCCTCCGGTGACCGGCTAATCGGCGGCATCGGTTCGCTCGCGACGCCCAATCCGCTGAAAACGGTGAATTCCTATTGGCCCTACGCGACGACGGTGTTCGATTACATCCGCCGCGCCATGCCGATCACCAATCCGCAATCGCTGCAGAATGACGAAGTGTATTCGCTCGTCGCCTACATTCTCTCGATGGACAATGTCGTGCCGAAGGATGCGGTGCTGGACGCAAATTCACTGCCCAAAGTGCAGATGCCGAACCGTGCCGGCTTCGTGAACTGGGAGCCGCGCCTGATTAAGCCATAACGAGGTGCGCCAAAGGGGGACGCGGTTGCCATGACGTGGAAGACCTCAACCCGATTGCGGACCCTGCTGACACTGTGCATGTCCTGCGTTGCGGGTCCGCCTGCTTTTGCAGCAACCGAAGTGACGCTGAAGAACGAAGGTCCGGCGCCGGTACAGGTGTCATTCGACAATGGCTCACCCGTCACTATCGCGCGCCGCGATTCGCTTCGCGTGACGCTCGGTGATGGTCTGCATGTAACGCAGTGCCGTTACGACGGGTACGATGGCTGCAATCTCGCAAACGATTTCACCACCACCGCCGACGTGCCGCGCATGACGCTCACATTACTGCCCGTCTACATGTTGGAACATGCTGTTGCGCTCGTGGGGCAGGGGACCTTGTCCGCGGAAACGCGTCCCGACGGCTGGTCCATCAGCACGCTCGATGTGGCTGGCGCCGCCACCGAGTGTCTTGCGTATGACAGCGGCAAATTAGCGGCGTTTTCCAAAAGACAAGTGGGCCGTATTTCGCTGCGGGATGCCAAGCTGGCGACGCAGAATCTGTGCGGATCGGAGCATCAGGTGATCGGCGTAACTCTTAACGGCGCACCAGCCTATTTCCATCCGCGGTTTGTAGCCTTCAAGGAAAAGAACGGCAAACCTGTGCTGGTGCGGCAGTAGGCTCTTTGCATCGCCTCCCCCAACGCGGGGATGCCGAAATTGCGAAGCAATTTCGGGTGGGGGGAGCCTATCCGCGACAATCCCCCCACCCGAAATGCGTCGCGGCTATCGCCGCTTTGCATTTCGATCCCCGATCAAGTCGGGGACAGGCTCTCCCCGCAAGGGGGAGGTGATTAAAGTCGAACGAAATTGCATCGCGGCTAGCACGCGTTCGAGAATGGTGGATTCCACTTTGGGGCGCATCAGCAGGGGCGGTGCTTTCAACGCACGCACACCGCCGGCCATGACAATCGCGTTGCGGTATTTCTTTCCCGGTCGGTCGAGGATGCGCACGGTCGAAAAACTCGCCGCCATGTGAGCCGCCACGCCATCCGCGGCGTCATCCGCATCGCTCCTGATGTGCAAATTGACGAATACTGCGCCGCCCTTGTTCAGCCGCTTCTTGGCTTGCGCGAAGAATTCCTCCGTCAGCAATTCCGACGCAACGTCGCCGCCGCGAAAGGCGTCCAGCACGATGGCGTCAAATTTCCGCCGCGTGCTGCGAAGAAAAGCGAAGCCGTCCGCCACGCGGCAGTCCACTGCGTCCGGTAGAAAGAAATGCTGCCGCGCCAGCAGGAACGCTTGCGGGTTCAGATCGACGGCAACGACAGCGCAGCCCTCGCGCGTCAGCATGGTCGCCAGCGAGCCGCCGGCGCAGCCGATCATCAGAACGGTTTTGGCTCTCTTCTGCCGGATCAGCCCGAACAGCGCGTGGATGTAATTGAGAAGGCTGACGCCGTTCTTATCGGCGCGGCTTTGATAGTAAACGCCCTGCCAATAGGAGATCGCGCCGGTGCGCATCTCGTGCTCGATGACAATCGGCGGCCCTAACCGCGACAGATGCGCGCCTACTCTTGGTCGGCGGCTTCGGGGGCGATCCACCCCTTCAGATCGCCGGTCGGCGGCATACCGATGATGTTGTAGCCCGCATCGACGAAATGAATCTCGCCGGTCACGCCCGCGGACAGGTCGGACAACAGATACAGCGCCGCGCCGCCGACATGATCCAGCTCGATGTTCTTCTTCAGCGGGCTGTGCGCTTTGTTCCATTTGAACACCAGCCGCGCATCGCCTACCGCCGAGCCGGCCAGCGTACGCATGGGTCCGGCCGAAATCGCATTCACGCGGACACCCTGCTTGCCGAGATCGGCCGCGAGATAGCGCACGCTGGCTTCCAGCGCCGCTTTGGCCACGCCCATGACGTTGTAGTTCGGCATCACGCGAGAAGCGCCGCCGTAAGTCAGCGTGATCAGCGAGCCGCCCTTCTGCATCAGCGGGGCCGCGCGGCGCGCCACATCGGTGAAGGAGTAGCAGGAGATATTAAGCGTGCTGAGGAAGTTCTGGCGGCTGGTTTCGACATAGCGGCCTTTCAGCTCGTTTTTGTCGGAATAGGCAATCGCATGAACTAGAAAATCGATCTGTCCCCATTCACTGGCCAGACGGGCAAATCCCGCATCCATCTCCGCATCGTTGCCGACGTCGCATGGAATGATGACCTGCGATCCCAGGCTTTCGGCGAGCGGGCGAACGCGTTTTCCCTGCGCGTCGCCCTGAAACGTGAAGGCAAGCTCCGCGCCTTCGGCCGCCACCGCGCGCGCGATGCCCCAGGCGATGGAGTGATCGTTCGCCACCCCCATGATGAGGCCGCGTTTGCCCGCCATGAGCGAGCCGGATTTGGCGCCAGCGCCGGGCATGGTGCGTGTCCTGTCAAGCATCGTGGCGCTGGAACACCAGCGAAGCATTGGTGCCGCCGAAGCCGAAGCTGTTCGACATCACCGTTTCGAGTTTCGCGTTGTCGATGCGCTTGCGCACGATCGGCGCGTCCGCAACGTCCGGATCGATCTCTTCGATATTTGCCGATTCGGCGATGAAGCCGTTCTGCATCTGGAGAAGGGAATAGATCGCCTCGTGCACGCCCGCCGCACCTTGGCTATGGCCCGTGAGCGATTTGGTCGAATTTATTGGCGGCATCCGATCGCCGAAGACCTGGCGTATCGCCGAGATTTCCGCGACATCGCCGACGGGCGTCGATGTGCCATGCGCGTTGATGTAATCGATGGGCGCTTTGATCCCGGCAATAGCCTGACGCATGCAGCGTGTGGCGCCCTCTCCCGATGGGGCGACCATGTCGTGGCCATCCGACGCGACGCCGTAGCCAACAAGCTCGGCGTAAATTTTCGCGCCCCGCGCCTTGGCGTGTTCCAGTTCTTCGAGCACCACCACGCCGCCGCCGCCGGCGATGACAAAACCGTCGCGGTTTTTGTCATAGGCGCGGCTGGCGCGTTCCGGCGTATCGTTGTAGCGCGAGGAGAGGGCGCCCATGGCATCGAACAGCACCGTCAGCGACCACTCCAATTCCTCGCCGCCGCCGGCAAACATGATGTCCTGCTTGCCCCATTGGATCATTTCAGCCGCATTTCCGATGCAATGGGCGCTGGTCGCGCAGGCAGAGCTGATGGAATAGGAAACGCCTTTGATCTTGAACCAGGTGGCAAGTCCCGCCGAGCAGGTGGATGACATCGCCTTGGGCACGACGAAGGGACCGACCCGCTTGGGGCCCTTTCCCGGTTCGCTGCGCGCGGTGTCGGCGGCGTTGACGATGGCCTTCGTAGACGGGCCGCCGGAACCCATGATGAGCCCGGTGCGCTCGTTCGAAATCTCGTTTTCTTCCAGCCCGCAATCGGCCAAGGCCTGCTGCATGGCGAGGAACGTGTAGGCGGCGCCATCGCCCATGAAGCGGCG
>Ga0114969_10002918_pt1 | contig 13910 bp, 18 predicted proteins | sample M_130807_MF_Meta_FD_87316 | JGI IMG/M metagenome (GOLD analysis project Ga0114969, IMG submission 87316) | Freshwater microbial communities from Lake Montjoie, Canada to study carbon cycling - M_130807_MF_MetaG | ecosystem: Environmental > Aquatic > Freshwater > Lake | place: Lake Montjoie...
CTGGGCTTGTGATGCGGCCATAATAGCCTGAGATGCCGCCTTGCTTGTAAGTACTCCCGTACTGACTGCCGCTGGCGATGCCTGCAGTGCAGCCGCCGGTGCTGCCGCCGGTTCTTGATTTGGATTATTGGGGGTAGCCGAATGCCTGGTTCCGCCGCCGGCGATAGAAGGGCGAAGTGTATTCATTGCCATGCCTGGCGTCAGCCCCTGCGCCAGTGATCCTGCTGCAGGTGACGCTGCTTCTGCTATAGTTTTCTCACTTAAAATATCTAGATAGCTACGCATCATATCTAAATGATGTGCTGGCTTTTTACTTTCATACGTATTATATTCGGCATTTTTTGCTGCCTGTGTTATCTCAGATTCGTGTTTATCTATTACCTGTTCAGCAGCTTTGATGGCGTTTGGTGAGTACTTCTTCCACTTTAACCACGCGAGAACAGATTTTTTTGTTGGTTTAGCATTCAATCCCTCAGTTTGTCCCAAATATTGTTGGAAGCTGGCCCATGCTTGGTTAGCTACCGCACCAGTATTTAAGTTGCCTGCGGCGCGAAGGCCGAAATCTGTTTTTGGTAAAAATTTAACGGCTGCTTTATTTCCTAGTCGATTGAGCCAACCCTGTGGAGCTTCTTCGATTTTGTTTGGTGTTAAATCTGATGGTTTCATTATAAAATCCTTGGTTAATTATCTATTTATTACTCGTCACTACGTAGCCGTCTAACGCCACGCTTGAACTTTTCTGGTTCCTGGGTACGGATACTGTTAAGCAATCTACGCTCAAGCTCTCCTGCTTGGTCAGCATCATAGTTCTCGCGGATATAATTGATTAAATTAATAGCACCCTGTATAACGTGAGTGGCACGGCTTTCCACAAGATTTTCACGATCTTTATGGACGAATAACGTGTCTAATTCGTCAAGTATACTACGGGCTCTTTTCTGCAAGTTCTACTCCAGTTTGTTATATTTATTCGGATCGCCAAGTTCTCTTACTGAGTAGTCGCCCTAAGTCCCGCCAACATTTGCTTGAGTTTGTTACTTTGTGCTTCCCCACTTACTTTACCCATTATTTCGCCGGTACTAGTATCAACTACATTACCACTGGTATCAACACTTCCCACGGATTTAACTACACTACTACCAGTTTTAATTTGATTCATGATAGTGTTTGCGATCCTTGGCGGGCCACCGGCACCACCGTTATAACTATCTTGCCCTTCTGGGCCCGGATCAGTGATACGCATACTTTCAATATTGTATTCGAGATCGATCTTCATGCCAACGCCCGTACTACTACGTGATTTCATACACTGGAGTTGATACCGACCACGTTCTTTCATGGCACGGCTGGTAAAGATACCAAACACGTTATCTGCTGTATTAATCTTACTAATACCACCAGCGATATGGCTGTGATCAAACTCAATTTCCTCTACCGCACTACGATTTAACTGCGACGCTGTCACAAACAATACATTAAGTTCTTTTGCTAGATTGCGTAATTCTTCTGAAACATACTTGTCTTTGATAAACTGATCATTGGGATTGACTTTGATACTAACTGGCATCAACAAATCTAAATAGTCAACCATGACAAAGTCGACTTTAAGTTTAGTTTGGATCTGTACTTCTTTCAAGTAACTGCGTATAGCATTGATATTGCTTTGTGCCGGGAATCCCTTGACACGATATTGTCCAGCTTTCTTGGACACCATACGTACTTTAAGTTCTGTCGTATCTATGTCTTTGCGGATATCTTTCGTTCCCATGCCAGTCAACATAGAATCGGTACGCAAACTGGTTAGTTCTTCGCTAAGTTCCAGGGTAATATAAACACCACTGAGTCCTGCTTGCAACCAGTTCAATGCTATGTTCATCATGACAAGGGATTTACCCGACCCCGAGCCTCCGGCAAAGAGGTTTAGTTCTCCGCGGCTCATACCACCGTATAAGATCCGATCCATAGTGGGCCAACCTGTGCTCACTTGACCACCGCTGTTAAAGTATTTGTCAATGCGTGTGCGTGGGCTTTCAAAATAATCTGTGCCCATGTCTTTATTCAAACTGATCTGCACCGCATCTTTGATTAGTTTTTCAACTGGATCATAATCTCCGGCTTCGAGAAGGTCAGCGGCCTTTAGGATGGCACGTTCCAATTCATTGCGTCTACTGAATCCTTCAAACTCAGATAGAAACCAATCAACGTGGCCTTCAACGAGATCGGGTACTGGTTTTAGTTCTACTCCTGTTGTTGCTTTGATTTGTTCATATGTGGGTAGCGTTTTATGATTATCACAATGCTCTTTCATGAACTGTGCCACAGCCTTGAGACTGCGATCAAAGTTTTCTGGGTTATAGATATTTTGTACCCGCACATAACTCTGTGCATCTTGCATCATCATTTCTAGAAACAATTTTTGTAAATCTGGAGAATATTCTTTTGTCATAATTTTGGGCAATTAAAAGTACAATATGCAGGAGGTGTTACTTCTATTGTGTTGAAAAATTCGGTAGTTTCTAATATCTTGCTAATAGTAGTATTACTTATTTTGTATTGGTCCTGATTTTTATAAAACTCGCTTTTATAATAAAATCTATAATCCCCGACCCAACAACAGGGCAAATAGTATCCGTCGGCTGAAATAAAATGCAATGAATTTGTACTTTTACACATTGGACTTATTTCAATATTTCTAATTTTATCATGTTTCCACCGTATAATAGATTTATCTCTGTTTCCGTTCATTGATCCATTATATAATAGTGTATCGTCTATATTAACATATTTGTTGGGGCGGAGCCAATCATTGTCTATCCATCTATCGCTATTGTTTAATACAAAGTCATCCATACCTAATTCTTTGCTTAATTGTCTTGTTTGCTCAATATCATTTTCGTTAAACGAAAATATAATATATTTCCAAACTATTTGTGCCGGGCTTTTAACCATAATTTCAATACCTTGCTTAATACTAGGCCAATTAGCATTGACACGATATTGAGTAAAATTTTCCGGAGTGCCATCAATTGAAAAATTTACAATATCGTTGTTGTCTAGCAGACTTCCCAGGGTTGTCCACCAGTCTAGGGTTTTATAACTGCCATTTGTGTGTAATTTGATTACTGCACCATTGTCTTTGATATATTTTATTAGATTAAACAAATCTGGATAGTAAATCGGGTCGCCATAATTTCCATTTAGTCCAAAACTTAGACCTGTAATATCAATATCTATAAACTTTTTCAAATCATCTAAATTTAAATTTTTATTATCCCAGTTTTTATTCTTAAATGTTTCTATAAAATTAGTACGAGGACATCGTGGGCATTTTAATGTACAAAGGTTTGTAGGTTCAAGGTGGAATCCTTTTAGTTTACTAAGCATTTAATTTCTTTTTAAGTAACTCAATTTTAAGACGACCGGTCTCTTTCCCTGCGAGTATCGACTTTATTACAAATAGTTTACCCAGTTTTTCCACTGCTTCACTTACATCCTTATAATCTTTTTGCCAAATTGGAAAACTCACACTCCAACCATATTCCAATGCATCATCAATTAGCTTTTTACCAGATTTATCTCCGTCGGGCACCACGATAACTTCTCGTCCTAGGCTATCAATGATGTCGGCTTGTATTTCACTACATTCATTGCTCAATACTGCAACACCATCTACTGCCATGGCATCAAATGGGCCTTCGCTCACTATAACAAACTTGCTGTCGTGCTTTTGTCGATCCACATTGAATACATAATTAGGTTCATAGTTAGAATGATACTTGGGTTTCACCGTATCATCAAACGCTCTTGCACTATATCCAATTATGTTTCCTTTCCAGGTAAACGGAATAATCACACGCTTATGTAAATTGTATTGGGTTTCTGGAGTCCAGTAAAACGGATACTTTTGGAAATCAATCAGTCGGTTGGAAATATACAGAACCGCATTATGATATCCTTGCGGGACGTCTTTATCGTCATTTAATGTATAGAAGGTATTTAATGTAAAAAAGTCCTGTGCCTCGTCGGGCAAGGGTCGTGGCTTAAAGTCAATTGGTTCTACTTCTTCTATTACCGCATCCGGTGATACTATGTCTTTAACACGGATAGCATCAATCACTAATCGTTTGATTTCGTTTTCGCTGGCGCCAAGCCAACCGAGTAGCTTTCGAAACTTATATGTTAAATGTCTGCCGGGAACGTAACTGGCTTTGAAATTGCAATTAAAACAATGAAAGGAACAGCCGCCATCGGCGTTTAGGATCATGCCGCCTCGCCCACGGGTGTCTGCGGATTCGCCATTATGGTGACAGCAAGGTGCCATAAAACTAATCCAACCGGACGTAGAATTAGTTTTCTTTTTTGCGGGCAATAATAATTTAACTGCGTCTTGAATAGAGTTCAACATTTCTACTAGTATAGCAGAATTTTTGGACTAGGTCAACGGGTTAGGCTACCGATACAGTGGTGTCCAGTATGCTGTTGTACCAATTGTTACACGAGCCCATGCCTGTACCGTCAACGTATTAGCAGGGAATCCCGTATTGCCAGTTAAACTTATGTTGGCCGTAGTAATATTACCGGTATAAACTGGCAGGTATGATGCAACATTGGCATTAGCATATACTTGACCTTGTAATGTAGTGATCGCAGAAGCTTGAGTTACAGCATTGGCATTAGCATACGTTTGGTATGATGTTAGTGTTGTTTGATTAACAAGTATAACATTACCGCCCACAGTACTGCCATCGTGTACACGTAGAGTTCTTAAATCAGTATCATAAGTGACTTCGCCCAAGGGACCTGTATATGCGGCACTTTGTACAGTATTGCCACGCTTTAATAGTATGTGGCCCACGTTTGCGTATACAGTCATAGGGTACCTCCATCAATAATAACTTCTGAATCTTGTGCAACTGCTTCTGCCCAATATGCTGGTAGTATTTCTAGGTCCAAAGGCACACCATAATTATCATCAATATAAACCGGTTGCTCTGTGCTATCTGATGTTTTTATAGTTTTAAATGTTAGTTTGTAAAAGCGATTTTCCAAGGTATTGATAGTACCTTTGTCCAGAGTAAACGTACCTTGCCCAATAGCAACATTGGCAAAAGTAACAGCATAAGTTTCTATGGTCACTTGGTTGGTGGGATCTTGTATGCTGGCTTGAACAGTATATCCTGTTAAATTAACATTCTTCTGATCTTGATTCTTAACCAAGACTTGGATTGGATTGTCTATACCTTGATAGACTTTAATTGGGCGTGAGTACATAATTCTGTTCCGATTCGTAAAAATAGTAGGATCCATAATATGGACCTCGGCGGTGTTTGAATATAAATAAGTTTTGATAGTCTGCATTATTGGTTATCTTTAAACATATTTATCGGAATCATGTGGAAGAACACTACAAGCAATTACTTAGCCAATACCCATTTATATCGTATGTTACATACGGTGGCAATGAATATATTGGAATCATACAAAATTTTGATGAGGTTATTACAACCATTTATGATTTTGGATTACTCAGGGAAGAAAAACATAAAAAAGTGTTTTTGTCTTTAGGCGAAACATGGTGGTGGGAAAGTAATAGGCTTATACCCATTAATGTGTTTTTAAAGCAGGATTGGGTTAACTTCCGCGTATGTTTACGTACTATGAATAGCAAAGACGTGGAAATTAAGATGGGACCTTACGTAAGCCTTAAAGAAATGGCTGCTAAACGTAGCAAAAGAAAATCAATTACCTTGATCCGTAGAATCACTTAATAGATTCATATTTACAACTACAAGATGTGCGTAGGCCACAGAATGGCTACGCTTGAAGTAATAACTGTCGTCCTTGGGTTTTTCCCATACTGTATCCCCAACTTCTTTCCAGGTACGTCCCACTAAGTGGCGCTTGCCCGGCCTTATGATCGCCAACAACATGGCCATCCTGGCGATTGTGTTCACAGCTTCGGGCATCTTAACCAACGTATCATAGTGATTACCTATGTGGATGAGTTTGGAACAGAAGTCTTGTTCGTATAATCTATCCCACTCGGGTTCGCGGGACATCAGCTCAATTAAATGTTGTTCACTCTTTATCTGGGTATATAATGATACGTTCAAAAAGTCTAGCTTTGTGTAACCACGATCCTCTGCCACTTTGTAATCTAGGCTTGCTATGTTGGCAAATGGATCCGTGGGGATATCGGTCACGTATACGCCAGTATTGTGCTTGACCAATGTATCATCTCTTAAAATGCTCGCAGGGATATGTTCGAGCAAGGTCAATGCTTGTGTGCGATCACCAAAATCTATGTCAATGTCCGACTTAAATTTCATAGTCCGGCCTTTGATAGTGTATCCTTGGTCCACTCAGTGTCGGCTAAGTAGTCTTTGAACTTACGTTGCCAATGGTCTGGATCAATATATGGTAAAATTATACCAACTTGTTCTTCCGTGATCGATCCAAGGAACTCAACTCCCGAAGCACAATTATATACGACCCAAGGGCTAATGCGGCCTGTTGATATATGATATAGGATACGATTACCATTACCGTACCGGAAATAATCGTTAAACCCGTTCTTGAGTTCCGGATGGTCTTCTGCATAGGTTAGCATTTCATTTAATGCACGTTCCAATGCATCTTGTACCGCTTCTTTTTTTAGATATTCAAGCAGCCATTCTTCATACATACTATCCTTGCACCAGTGATCTATTTTCTTATTATTACGGAGTAACCAATCAGTAAAATTAGTAAAATTAATACACCGTATAGATTGGCAGTACCTTCCATATTTGATGAAAGCACCATAATAAGAACTATTAATAAAGTCTGCATAGCTTTTTAGTTTTGCACTGCCCTGTGTCACTTCATAGAAACGTAGATAGGACTTTAATCCTAGCTGCACTCCTACTTCTTTTTCCTGCTGCCAACGACGTTTGGGCTCACACAAATGCGCCACCAAAGTCGATTCTTTACGAAATAATTTTTCGCAATACTTACATTTATACGTCTTTTCTAATTCGCTCATCCGTCCAACCGTGTTTTCGAGCCAGGCTTTTAATATTGTCTTTATCATTTAACTTAGCCAATAGTTTAATATCGTCGGGTTTGAGATGCGGGAAAAGTTCCTCTAGTACTTTTTCCCCTTTACTGTTTGCTTTATCTTTCTTTGCTGCCGCTAACCATTTATGATACTTTTTACCTTCTCCGGGACTTACTGTTGTTGCCATCAACCAATGTAACTTTTTATGATCCTTACTACTTATATCAAAGAAGTGGGTATTCAAGTTCTCATTTGTTGCCATAAGATATCGCACTTGTGAAGCCAAATCCCCATCAACTGTGGCACCCCATCGTATCATTAAATACGGTGCAAACTTTTTCTTCTCTTCCTCATTTAGATCGTCAAAGAAATTCCGATCCTTGAGATCAAATGCAGCCATTTCATTTGCTATACTTAGCTTATCTATTGTCATTTTTGTGGTCGATTAATTTATAAAACATTATAACACGATCTAGTTCTTCGTGTAAAGCAGGATGGACTTTTGCCTTGCGCCGAATATCATGCCATAGTTGATCTTCGCGGATACGCTCAATTAAACTTTGTCCATCTGCGGATGATGTGCTGTTGACTATTACACCGGATGCCACTGTGGAGGATCCTCTCCTTTAACCAATTCATATATAACTATAGCACGGTCAACTGCATCTTTAAGAGTTGGGTTTGTTTCAGCCACTGTCAGTATATCCAACCAACGGGATTCCCTATCTACTTTTTCCAAGTGATCTATCATGTCCAGTGAATACCCGATCAGGAATCGTTCAGATGGTGGTGCGCCGGCTTCTCTGGCATATGTGCTTTTGCCGCCGTCTGGGCTTTCATAGATATATGTGGCGCCGGGCTTTAGTCTGCCCATCAGTGGTTACGCTTTCCGTCAAATACGCAATTAAAAATCAAATTAGTATCGCCGTCATTGATGACTTTATGGAATGCTCCGTCGGGTACTAGCACTATACTGCCGCTGCCGACACGGAATTTCTCCTCATCAACAATCATGATTCCCGACCCGCGGGCAAATATATATACTTCTTCTTGTCCTGGATGTGCATGTCCGGTTGTCATCTTTCCCCTGTATAAGCAGGTCGAGCTCAATACGAGATTGGTTAGGGTCTTGTTATCTTTAAGTAGATATGTTTCGTTATCTTTAACTACTTCGCCACCGATGTCATGTTCATTAAATAATAGTTTCATATCACCACACCTTACTGTAATCAACAACCTCACTTTGGCGGCTGATGTCTTTAATAAAATAAGCGCAAATAGGATCTGCCCCTTCGGTTAACGGAACCGCAAGTAACTGTCCGGGTTTAAGTTTGGGAAAGTACCATTTTACATCTTGGTAAATGTCCACGATCTCCACTGGATGGAATTCTGGTTTAAAACTCGATCTTGGATTAAAGCAAAATACGCTAAAGCCTCGATCGTTTATGCTGGTTAGTGGGACTACTTCGAGATCTCCAAAGTCCGATTCTCCTATTAGCAATTGCCAATCCACTGGCATGCGTACTGTGTGTGGACCAATGCGTAATATCAATGCCGGACTATTAAATGACTCAAGGAAAATCAATGGGATATAAAAATAGTCTGGTTCTTTTGGGTCACTGTTATCAAGTACGCAAAACCTTACTTCGTCTATCTCGTCGGGTATTTGATCCATTGGATAGGATGTATTATCTAGTGTTAAAATTCTCATATTGTAAGGTTCCTGTTAAAGTAATTATAATACACTTCGCAGGTACTTTGCAACCATAGATGATGTATTTTATTCATTGCCACTTGGCTTTCTCTACACTAAACGGATAGTTGGCATCTTTATAAAACTGTTTGCGCTTAGTTAAATGTCTTTTTGCGAATTTACAGGTGCTGGTGATGTCCCAGATTTGAACGAAGTCTTTGTCCTCCGCCTTGCGAATACCACGCCCGATTGACTGGATAACACGTACAAAGGATTTACCCGGTTCAACAAGCACAAGATTGAAAATGCGAGGAATGTTGATACCAACACTAGCAACACCATAGGTAGCAATAATAATTTTATCACTGCTAATAGCAACCTCATCATATTCATCCTTTCGGTCTTTGGCCTTAGTTGACCCACTCACAAAAACTGCATTCTCTAATCTCTCAAGCAATAGCTTACCAGTGGCAATACGATCTACTAGAACCAAGGTATTTCCTGTCGCATTAACTGATTTAACCAGATTAGCGATATAGTCCAACCGTTCTTCTGTTTCTGTCAGATACTTTAATTCACTTTGATAGTCTTTGTATTCTACACTATCCGCGAGCTGTACTATATTTACGTGACAATTGGCCAAATGCCCGGCTTCTTGAAGCGTACTTGCGCTCAATGTTCCTACCACCGATCCAATCCCGCAAAATATACTAAGGCGGTTGTAGTCTTCTTTTGGTATGGTTCCAGTCAATCCCCACCGAATTGGAACACTTGCAAAAATTCCGGTCAATAATGTTTTAAGGGCATCAGCCTTGGCCATGTGGACTTCGTCAACCATGATACATACTACACCCTCAATGAAATCACCAATGGTAAATTCTGCATCTCCACTCTTGGTATTCTTTAATAGGATGTTAAGGCTTTGCCATGTACAGATGGTATGTGTTTTGCCAAACTCTTTCCTGTCGCCAAAATATACACCAACATCAAGTCCGAGGTTGATGTAATCAACCTCAGTTTGTGTAACTAGACTTTTGTTTGGTACGACGATAATGCTACGCCCATACGCTTCCACGCTTTTGCTTAATGCGGCTGTGATAATAGTCTTACCTGCGCCTGTTGCTACTTCCTGTACGCTTTGTGGGTTAGCAAGGAAGTTATTCAGGATTTCAACTTGGTAGTCACGAAACTTGATTGGTTCCCCGACACGTTCATGTCCTTTTGGCCAAACTGTATCAGCAAACGTATCCTCTGTGATTTGTGTGAAGTTATATTGCGTGGTATATTCCCGTAGATCCTCTACTTCTATATCATATCCTTCTTCATCAAGTAAAGGAATGATCTCGGGTAGCAAGTTAATGTATGTGCTACCACCAAGTTGGAAGAACGCAACCTTGCCATCCCACCGACCAAGACGAACTGCGGGTAAATATCTAGCACCCGGTATTTCATACTTAAATTTAGATACGAGTTTTTTGCGGGTGGTTAAATCAAGACCTTCAATCTTGACATTAACTTCATCTCGTATTATTAGTCTAGCTTTTGTCATAGAGCCAATCTATATGGGTAGTCTAGGTTTGTAAAACATTTAATAAATTCATCGAGTTTTTGTATATGCCCAATTGGGATGACCGAAAATAGTTCCCTGGGCGTCCAGTCAGATATATTATAATGTTTACTCCATGCTAATTTATAAGGGGCAAACCATTTAGTAAACCCATCTTCGTTATTTTCACAAAATGTTTTGTAATTTACACTGTCGCCATAATTGATTTGCAGAGTCGGTTTAAAGTATACCCACGGTTTAGCTACCTGACATATACTATCAATATCCGACGGTTCATTATCAATATAGTATTTAAAGAGTGTCTTCCCCAGCTCATATTCTCGCAAAACACATGTCCCTGCCCCAACATCAACTGTAGCATATTTTAAATAACCACGATCAAACGGTTTTACTAAAAATCCTGCTTTTTCTCCATAGTCAAACCAAATAGTAGGACGGATTTTTTGGTTGTTGATGTCTTCAAGGATATGTATACAATCATGAAACGCATACCAATGTGTAGATGAATATACATTATTAAAATAATCGGTATGTAACTTATTAAGATAGTCTTGACTAGTGAGCAAGTCTACATCAACCTTGACACCAACCATAGAGGAGGCTGATATCAACGATGTAACTACCTCGTTCTTTTGCCGTACATGTAACGGATTCTGCCGTGGACTAAATGGTAAATCAATATGCTGTAAATGTTTTATACAACGATAATAGTGGTCGGCTACAGGATTATTTTCTAAGATAATATCAATTACACGACCAGTTTTCCAAATAATATGTATTTTTTTTGCTGACATTAGTGTATATCTTTTACCTTGGGGTTAACCTGTTTAGTATACACGTCAACCGCACAGAACACAACCTTTTCGGTCCGCTGTAACATGAGCTGTTTATCTCCTCCAAACATCAATCCAGCACTACTAATTATTAAAGGAATAGAATTCATATTACGTATTGGCACAGTAGTATGTATATATTTAAATCTTTGAGCTATGCTCGGATTTTTTTGTTGCTTATTTTGCCACACTTCGCTTCGTATTGCTTTTATTTTATTCAGCATACGCCCCGACAAATCCGGTTCGTATATTATGATTGGCCATCGTTGAACAATATCCGCATAGTCAATGATACTTTCAAAATCATCGGACGCCATAAACGTATCTGGATTAATTTTAATTTGCTTGTTACTTAGCAAATTATAAAACCGTGCTCCGTATTCTTTTGATATTGCACTGGCTAGATCCGGATCAATCGTATAGCCAAGCACAGAGCTCATGTCAGTTAGACGTAGCAGGTTATCTAGGTCAAACCCACCTGCACTGGTACTAATATAGTCCAATAAGCTCTGTGTAGCATTACGTATATTTAATTTATCCCCATCAAGATATAACTCAATTGAATAGGGAATTTTCTCACACTCGATTATTTTCTCCATCACCGAATTAAGATCATTGGATATACTAAAATTATTAGACGACGCCCATGTGTGTAACCAACTTAAATTATACTCTGTATAGCCGGCTTCCCACACTTTAGTTTCTTTATTGAATACGCATTTTCCTTTGCTGAGCTTGGCAAAGTCACGTATATTCTCTATTAGGTCTGTGCTATAAGGAAATTTTACAATCAATATATCGTCATGCAAGTATAGCGCACGACTATAATCCATTTTACGCAATGGCATGCGCCACTGTGGGTTCTCAACCGGGGAAACATCCACGCCCTTTTGTGCAAGTTGGCGTTGGTATTTGAGGACTATTTTTAGTGCCAGCTCGCCTTGTTTTTCCGTCAGTGCGCCGCCGGACACCACATGGGTCGTCATGCTTTCAAGCACCTTGACATCGTATCGCGCTAAATTGATAATGGGCGTCATATTAAATATCCAATTTGGATTTGGACGCTTTGTTACTATATCTCGTTGCCCTGTGATTATTTCGAGATATTCTTCAACGTAAGTAAATTTAACCATTGTATATTATAGCACACTTTAAATAAAAAAAAACCCTGTATGTTTCCACACAGGGTTAAAAACTTATAGCCCGGAGCTAAACTAGGCTATAAGGTTACTACTATTCACCTGCTTTCATGCAAGTAACTTGAGCCATTGCCTTCCACTTAAGCGGAAAGCTCTTACGCAGGTCCGCAATCTTGATCGCCATACGCAGACTTACTTCACGGAACTTGTTCTTGTTCTCATCTAAGAACTCAACGATCTCGTTCTGCACAACCGGATCAAAATCGTAACCGTCAAACAAAGCGCCGTCTTGTGCAATCTGCTTGATACGCAACACCTTGTCACGCATGGTATCCAACGTCAGGTCCAAATAGTGACAGCGTGACTGCAATGCATCCAAGTGATCGCGGAGCTTCTGCGACTTCATCTTGTCAAACTTAAGGTTGGTGATAAAAATCACACTTCCCTTGAACTCAAAACTATCCGGCACACCCTCACGACGCAGGCAGCTGGATTCTGACAGCCAGCTAATCTTGCGCTTCTTGCCGGAGTCCAATGCACCCTTGAGCAAGTTCAAGCATACGTCATCAAGCAAGATGCTATCGCAGTCATCAAACACCAGCATCGAATTCGGATCGCTGTATTTGTAAAGGGTGCAATACAAACCAATGGCACTTGCGGAACCCTTAACCACTTCAGCACGGAGCCGCTTACCTGAGATTTGATCAAACAAGCAGGCTTTCTCAACGATACGCTCTACACCAAAGCTCTTACCAACGCCCGGAGGACCGCTAACAATCATCGCACGGATGTCGCCGTCAGTAGCGGCTTGCGTCATTTCGTCCAAGATTTCAAAACGCTGGCGTATCTCAGCAATACGCTCTTCATCGGACTGTGTATTCGACACTTCCTCTGACGCCATCGTTTCAAACGTAGCGGCTTCGCCTTCTGCGACAAATTCATAATCCGTCATACCGTCGACTTTAACACGGATGTCGGTTGGGAAGCCGGGAAATTTGTTGCCGTTTTTCACAGTAACATATCCGCCTTTAGCAGTTTTCTTAAACTGCTCTACAAGCTGGAACACTTGTCCCGACACATCAGTAGTGCGATATGCGCCAGATTTAATACGGATGAATGCGTTGTTTTTCAATTTTAGCTCCTAACTGTTTAAAATACTATTTTATACTGATTTCAATTTTCGGACAACCACTTTTGTTTCTTTTTGCAACTGGGCTATTTGTTGCCCCTTATTACTTACTATACCACTATTATACATGGATTGGATTTATTGGTCTACCTCAATTAGCGCCGCTTCCAGCACCGCATCAAAATAGTTATTTGCGTCAAGTTCTACGTCATTTCCCTGTGCAAAAGAGGCTCTGTAAGTGCTTGAATCTGCATCAAATTCTACTGCAATTAAGAAGTTATCCACTGTTTTTCCTTATTTTTCACTGTAATACAGTATACACTACCTGGATTTATTGGGCAACCAAAAGTTCGATGTGCTAAGATTTAGCTAGGGTATCCACTATGCGACTATGGATCAGATCCATTTCCGCCTGATCCACGTAGAAATCTGTGCGGGGATCGTAGTAGGCGCCTTCCAGGTTGTCGTAGTATAGCACACGACCACTGAAATTAAACGGACCTTCCAGAC
>Ga0114969_10002919_pt1 | contig 13909 bp, 9 predicted proteins | sample M_130807_MF_Meta_FD_87316 | JGI IMG/M metagenome (GOLD analysis project Ga0114969, IMG submission 87316) | Freshwater microbial communities from Lake Montjoie, Canada to study carbon cycling - M_130807_MF_MetaG | ecosystem: Environmental > Aquatic > Freshwater > Lake | place: Lake Montjoie...
CACGGCCCATGTGCACGTCGAGCGTCGCCCCGAACACCTCCACGCCGTCCACCTGCTGGCGGTAGCGCCGGTGCGTCATCCCCAGCCCGTCCACGCTCGTCTCACCCGCCGCCACTTCGCGCGTCGCGTCACCCAACCCGAACGCAGCCCCGTGCCGCGCCACGAACGCATCACTTGCCCGTGCTGCCGTCGCGCCCGCCGGCGCCGCGGGACCACGCCCCGGCGCAAACCGCATCGATCGCACCGCACCGGTCGCCGGATCCGACGTCATCTTCGCCCCCGTCTCCCGACGCAGCGCCTCCTGCGCCGCGCGCATCCCCGCGGGCACCGCGCGCGCCGATGCGGGCAGAGCGAGCGGGAGAAACAGGACGAGCGCAAACGCCCCCCGGGCGACCCGGGCGATCGTCCGCGGCGCGACCGTCGGGAATAGCAATTGCCTCCAGGTCGGCATGAGTCGGAGACTGCCCCTGCCGCCCCGACCGGTCAATTCGGGGTTTTCCCGACGGTTGCCCCGAGGCGGCTCGCAACCGCGGCGGCACAGCGCAGGCCGTCGAGGGCGGCCGAGACGATACCCCCGGCGAATCCCGCACCCTCCCCGCAAGGGAAGAGGCCGCGAAGGTCGGGGTGCTCTAGCGTGGCCGGGTCGCGCGGGATCCGCACCGGCGCGGAGGTGCGGCTCTCGACGGCGACCACCACCGCATCGTTGGTCGCGAAACCGCGCATGCGACGGCCGATGCGACGCAGTCCGTCGCGCAGCGCTGCGCCGATCGGCTCGGGAAGGACCGACGAGAGGTCCGCGGCGGCGAGGCCCGGGCGGTAGGAGGCGGCGGGCAGGTCGCGCGAGGGGCGACCTTCGCAGAAGTCGAGCAGGCGCTGGGCGGGTGCGACGAGCCCACCACCCCCGGCCGCGAAGGCCGCATGCTCGACCGCCCCCTGGAAGGCGACGCCCGCGAGCGCACCCCGGTCGGCGAAGGGGAGCAGATCCTCGTCGCGGACCTCGACCACGATGCCCGAGTTCGCCCAGCGCGAGTTGCGGCTCGACGGCGACCAGCCGTTCACGACGACCTCGCCGGGCGCGGTCGCGGCCGGACACATGATGCCGCCGGGACACATGCAGAAGGAGAACAGGCCGCGGCCGCCCGAGCGCTCGACGATCGAGTAGGAGGCCGCCGGGAGGCCCGGAGCCCGCACCGCCGCGTGGTACTGCATCGCGTCCACCAGCGCCTGCGGATGTTCGACGCGCACGCCGAGGGCGAAGGGCTTGCGTTCCAGTCGCACCGCCGAGCGGTCGAGGATCTCGTAGACGTCGCGGGCCGAGTGCCCGGTCGCGAGCACGACGGCCCTCGCTCGCAGGTTCTCGACAGCAGACGCCCCGGCAGTCGCGGTCGCCGCGCCGTCGGCCGACGGACGCACGACGACTCCGACGACGGTATCGCCGTCGCGCAGCAAGTCCGTCACGCGCGTGCCGAAGCGCACCTCGCCACCGCACTCCTCGATCGAGCGGCGCAGCGCCGAGACGACCGCGGGCAGGCGGTTCGTGCCGACGTGTGGGTGCGCATCGACCAGGACGTCGACGGGAGCCCCGTGCTGCACGAGCGTCTCGAGGACGCCGCGCACGTCGCCACGCTTGGTCGAGCGCGTGTAGAGCTTGCCGTCGGAGAAGGTCCCCGCGCCGCCCTCGCCGAAGCCGTAGTTGCAATCGGGATCGACGACACCCTCGCGGCAGAGTCGGGCGACGTCGAGGCGACGCCCGCGGACGTCCCGACCGCGCTCGACGACGATCGGGCGCAGGCCCGCCTCGACGAGGCCGAGCGCCGCGAACAGGCCGGCCGGACCGGACCCCACGACCAGCACCGGCTCCGCGGCGCGCACGTCGCGCGCGCAAAAACCCGCGAGCAGCTCGGTCGTCGGCGACTCGCCGACCCAGGCGCGCAGCCGGATCTCCCAGGACGGCTCGCCGTGCCGTGCATCGAGCGAGCGTCGGAGAACCGTCAAGCCGGAGATCTCCGACTCGCCCACGCCGAGGGCGAGCGCCGCCGCACGCTCGAGAGCACGCGGTTCGGCGAGTGCACGATGCGCGATGCGGATGCGCGTCTCGGCGACCATGGCGGACACGTAGCCGATGCCGCGGCGAGGCGCGCGGTCGCTTGCCGGGATCACTTCTTGCGGGCCGGGATCACTTCTTGCGGAACGAGTCCTTCATCGACAGCAGCGAGGCGAAGGGGTTGTTGAACGGCTCGGCCGGCTTGCGCGGGCCGCCGCCCTGCCGTGGCGGGCCACCCCGGTCGCGCTCGCGGTCGCCGCCGCCGCGATCGCGGTCGCCGCGGTCGCGCTCGAACGGCGGCGGCGCTCCCCGACCGCGATCGGCGCGCATCCCGCGCGGGGTCTGCGGTGCGCCGGGATCGGCCTGAGGCGCCCCGCTTCTCGGCCCGCGACCATCGCCCCCGGGGCCGCCGCGCCGACCGCGCGGGTCCCGGCGATCGCGACCGGCGCGCTCCTCGGCGGTCGCGGGAGCGAGGCCGCCCCCCGGCCCCGACGCGCTCCGTCCGTCGCGAGGCCGCTCGTCGCCGCGACCACCCCGACGCTCGCGCGGGCGCGCCTCGCCCTCGCCGCGCCCCGCCGGCGCACGGCGTCCTTCGCGTTCGGGCGACCGCATCGTGAAGGAGATCTGCCGCTTTGCGACGTCGACCTCGAGCACCCGGACACGGACGCGGTCGCCGGGGCTCACGATCTCCGCCGGATCGCCGACGAAGCGGTCGGTGAGGCGCGAGACGTGGACGAGGCCGTCCTCGCGCACGCCGACGTCGACGAAGGCGCCGAAGGTCGTGACATTCGTGACGATCCCCGGACAGATCATGCCCGGCTTCAGGTCCTCGATCCCCGCGAGGTCCTCGCGGAAGGCGAAGGGCTCCCAGGCACCGCGCGGATCGGAAGCGGGACTCTCGATCTCGGCGGCGACATCGGCCGCGGTCTCCGCGCCCAACTCCCGGCGCAGCGACTCGCCGGCGTCGCCGCGCAAACGCTCCGCCGCGGCCGCGCCGCCGCCGAGCAGGACTTCGAGCGATGCGCCGTCGGCGGCCGCGAACGACTCCAGCGCCGCCTGCCGCTCGGGATGGATGCGCGTCGCGTCGAACGGCGAGTCGCCGCCGACCACCCGGACGAAGCCGGCGACCTGCTCCCATGCGCGCGCGTCGAGCCGCGCCGCCTCGACGAGCTGGCGTCGCGAGCGGAACGGACCGCTTCGCGCACGGAACTCGACGATCGCCTCGGCGAGAACCGGCCCGATCCCCGAGATGCGCGCCAGCAGCTCGGGCGAGCCCGCATTCAGGTCGACCCCGACGCGGTGCACGCAACTCTCGACGACTTCGTCGAGCTGCTTTTTCAGGCGATGGGGCGGTACGTCGTGATGGTACTGCCCCGCCCCCACGGCCTTCGGGTCGATCTTGACGATCTCGGCGAGCGGATCCTGCAGTCGTCGCGCGATCGAGACTGCGCCGCGCGCCCCGGCATCGAGGTTCGGCATCTCCGTACGCGCGGCCTCGCTGCCGGCCCAGGCACCGACGCCGGCCTCGTTCACCAGGACCACCGGCACGGGGCAACCGCGCTCGGCGAGCACCTTGCGCACGTGGGCCTCGACGTCGCGGCCACCCGGCCCGTTGCCGACCGCCATCGCGAGCACGCCGTGCTCGCGCACCGCCTGGGCCAGCGTCTCGGCGGAAGTGGCGATCTTCTCGTCGCCCTTGGTGTGGAGGGCGAAGTCGGCGAGAGGTCGTCCGTCGGCACCGACCACGACGGCCTTGCCGCCGCGGCGCGGGTCCGGATCAATGCCGATCACCGGACGAGGACCGAAGGGCGGCGCGAAGAGGGCGCGCCAGACGTTCTCCGCGAAGACGTCGATCGCGACGTCGTCCGCGACCGAGCGCAGCGCCTTGTGGATCTCGGCCTCGACCACGGGGCGCACCTGCTCGCGCAAGGCGGCGACCGAGGCGCGGCGCAGGAGGGCGGCCCCGGGCGAATCGGGGACCGTGCAGGCATGGGCCTCGAAGGCGGCGATCAGCCGCGACTCGAACTCCGGGTCGTCCGCCGGACCCTCGATCGCGCCGGTCAGTTCCTCCTCGGCGATGCCGCGACGGATCGCCAGGTAGCGGTGCGCGTTCTCCCGGCGCAACAGCGAGGCGATCGGCTCGGCCCGCTCGAAGTACTTCGCGTAGCGGCTGTCCTCCTTGGGGCGCTTGCCGCGCCAGGTGAGGACGGCGCCCTTCTCGCGCAGCGCACGGCGCACGAGCGCCCGCAGGTCGGGGACCTCCGAGATGCGCTCGACGAGGATGTCGCCCGCGCCGCGGATCGCCGCCTCGGCATCGGCCACGCCCTTCTCCTCGTCGCGGAAGGTGAAGGCCCAGAGTTCGAGAGTCTGGCCGGGCTGCGGCGTCTCGGTCCCGTGGCCGCAGTTCCAGATCCAGTCGGCGAGCGGCCCGAGCCCCTGCTCGCGTCCGAGCGCCGCCTTGCTGCGACGCTTGCGCTTGAAGGGCAGGTAGAGATCCTCGAGCGCATCCCGGTCGAAGGTCGCGGCGATCCGGTCGCGAAGCTCCGGGTCGAGCCGCCCCTGGCGCTCGATCTCGTCGGCGATGAAGGACTGCCGGGCGAGCAGCGCATCCCAGTCCGACTTCGCCTCGAGCACCGCGCGCACGCCCGCCTCGTCGAGGTGACCGATGCGGTCCTTGCGGTAGCGCGCGATGAAGGGAACGGAGGCGCCCTCCTCGGCGAGCGAGAGTACGGCTCGCGCGGCGGAGCGGTCGATCCGCGGCAGGGCGGACGCCAGATGGGTTTCGAAATCCATGGGTCGCGATGGCTTCGGGTCGGGTGGCATCCGGATCACCTCGGCCACGGGAGTCGGTCCCTGGGCGCGAGGATCGTCGTCGGCTTCAACCGCTTGGCACGTTCGGCGGCGTTTTTCCAGAAGCAGGCCCCGGGTGCGCTCCGGCGCTCTCGTTGACACCCTTTCGCGCGGCGGCCTAGATCGGGGGCGGGATCGACACGGGTCCTGCGGACCGAGGAGGCCATCTTGCAAGACGTCATCCTGCGCAACGCGAGCGTCTGCGACGGTACCGGGGCCGATGCACGCCCCGGCGACGTCGCGCTCCGTGGCGGTCGCATCGCCAGCATCGAACGTCCCGGCGCCGCGACGGCCGCCCGGGGCACGCGCGAGATCGATGCGACCGGACTCGTCGCGGCCCCGGGCTTCGTCGATGTCCACACCCACTACGACTGCCAGCTGCTCTGGGATCCGACCGCGAGCCCGTCGTCCTGGCACGGCGTGACGAGCATCGTCATGGGCAACTGCGGCTTTACGATCGCCCCCTGCCGCCCCGCCGACCGCGAGACGGTCATGCGCCTGCTGCTCTACGTCGAGGGCATGCCGATCGACACCCTGCGCGCCGGCATCCGCTGGAGCTGGGAGAGCTTCCCCGAATACCTCGACGCGCTCGAGCAACAGGGCGTCGGGCCCAACGTCGCGGCCTTCGTCGGGCTCTCCGCGGTGCGCTTCGCCGCGATGGAGGGCGCCGCCGTCGAGCGCGCGGCGCGCCCCGACGAAATAGCGCGTATGCAGGCGATCGTCCGCGAGGCGATCGCGGCCGGTGCGATCGGCTGGTCCACCTCGCTCTCGCCGACGCACTTCTTCGGCGACGGCACGCCGGCGCCGACCCGCTTCTCCGGGGAGGAGGAGCTTCTGGCACTCGCCGAGGTGTCGCGCGAGTTTTCGCACGGCGTGATCGAGATCGCGCCGAAGAGCCTGCTCGGAACGCCCGAGGACAAGCTCGCCGAACTCGACCTCTTCACCCGGCTCGCCGAGGTCTCCGGCAAGCTCGTGAGCTTCGCCCCGCTGCACGACAACCCCTTCTTTCCCGGATCGGCGCAGACGATCCTCGCGGCAGCCCGCGAACGCCAGGCGCGCGGCGCGCGGGTCGTCCCGCAGGTCGGGTGCCGCCCGCTCGAACTGCGCTTCGACTTCCTCGGCCCCTGCTTCGGGCTCGAGAACAACTCGTTCTGGCGTCCGCTGCTCCACGAACCGATCGAGAAGCGGCGAGCGACCTTCGCCGCCGAGTCGTTCCGGGCGCGCCTGCGCGAGACCAGCTCGGGCTGGAAGGCGCTGCTCACTCCGAGCTGGGAGTGCATGTTCCTGCGCGTCCCCGCGATCGAGGAGCACCGGCGTTTCGCCGACACGAGCGTCGCCGGGATCGCGCGCGAACTCCGGCGCGACCCGGTGGACGCGTTTCTCGACCTGGTCCTCGCCGGCGGACTCGCCGACCAGTGGGGCGTCGAGGTACTGAACGCCGACGAGCAGGCGGTCGGCGAACTGCTCTCCTCCGACGGCGCCCTGCTGGCGCTGTCGGACGCCGGCGCCCACGTCGACACGCTCTGCGACCAGGGCTACCCGAGCTACCTGCTCGGTCACTGGGTGCGCGAGCGCGGCGCGATTCGCCTGGAGGACGCCGTGCGCATGCTGTCGGCGCGGCCCGCCGAACTCTACGGACTACTCGACCGCGGCTTGCTCGCACCCGGCCTCGCCGCCGACGTCGTGCTTTTCGACCCGGCGCGGATCCGCCAACGCCCGACCGAGGTCGTCACCGACCTGCCCGGTGGACAGCGCCGGCTGCTGCAGCGGGCCGAGGGTATCCCCTGGGTCTTCGTGAACGGCGAGGCGGTGATCGCCGACGGATCGCCCACCGGGCAGCGCGCGGGGCGCGTGCTGCGCGGCGGGGCATGACCGACCGACTCTAGATCCCGCGGATCCAGGCTCGCCCATCCGCGCCACACGGAGGACCGACCGCATGGACCGACCCGCCCTCCTCGGCGCCGCGATCACTGCGGCGCTCGGACTCATGGGGCTATTGCGACCATCCTCGGCCGCGGCCTTCACCAGCATCGCACCGATCGGCCGCACGGGCGTCTCGGAGATCCGCGCGACCTACGGCGGGTTCTTCCTGCTCGCCGGACTCGCTGCGGCGTGGAGCGCCGAGCCAGCGGCGCTCCGCTTGCTCGGGCTGGCCTGGGCGGGTGCGGCCGCAGGACGTGCGGTTTCGGTCGTGGTGGACGAGAGTCGCGAACCGAAGAACCTTGCTGGGATCGCGTTCGAGGCCGCGATCGCGGGCCTTCTCCTCGCGGGGTGAACGGGGCCGCGTGGCCCCGGATCAGCGCCGAACGAGCCGCGCCACCGTCTCCACATGGTAGGTCTGCGGGAAGAAATCGAGAGGCTGCGCCCAGGCCAGGCGGTAGTCGGAGGACAGCGAGCGCAGGTCGCGCGCGAGCGTTGCCGGATCGCAGGAGACGTAGACGATCGCGCGCGGTGCGAGGCGGAGCAAGCGCACGACCGCGTCGGCCGCACCACTGCGCGGCGGGTCGAGCACGGCAGTCTCGAGACCCACGCCGCCTGCGATCCAGGTGTCGAGCACGCGCGGTACGTCGCCGTCCTCGAACCCGAGGTCGGCGAGGCCAAGTCGTGCCGCGTTGGCGCGGCCCGCCGCGACGCTCGACCGCGAGCGCTCGACGGCCCGCACCCGGGCACCGCGGCGCGCGAGCGGGATCGCGAGGTTGCCGGCACCGGCGTAGAGATCCGCGACGCGATCGCCCGGTGCTATGTCCGCGGCCCCGAGCACGCAGTCGAGCAGGGCCGCGTTGCCGGCGTCGCCGACCTGGGTGAAGTCGCCGGCGTGCAGTTCGAGTGCGTCGTGCGCGACGAGCGGCACGCGCACCCAGTCGTCGCCGTGGACGCGCCGCCAACCGCGGCCGTGGAGCACCGCTCCGGCGACGCGGGGCTGGTCGGCGAGAAAGCGCTCGGTCGCGGCGTCGTCGGCCGGGGCGAACGCGCCGTCGGCCTGTCCGACGAGGACAAAGCGCCCCGTCGGCGAGCCGTCCCCGCCCGGGGCGTCGTCGCCCACGCTCGCGATCTCGAGCCGGTTCAGCTTCGTGCGCAGCCGCGCGACCCACGCCTGCGCGAGCGCGAGCGCACCCTCGAGGACTGGCGCGGCGAGCAGGCAGCGCTCGATCGGGACGAGGTCGTGCGAGGCCGCCGCGAGGAAACCGACCCGGCCATGGTCGATCCGCAGCGAGAGCCGCCGGCGGTAACCGAACGACGGGGCCGGGCGCAGGATCGGACGCACCTCGGGGTCCGCGATCCCGCCGACGCGCGCGAGCAGGTCGCGCACGATCGCCTCCTTGGCCGACGCCTGCGCGGCATCGTCGACCGCCTGCCACGGACAACCACCGCAGCGCGGCAGGTACTCGCAGGGCGGCGTGCGGCGCGCAGGGCCGGGCTCGACGACGCGGACGACGTCCGCCCAGGCGAAGCTGCCGCGGTCCTCGCGCACGGCGACCTCGACCAGGTCGCCCGGTGCCACCCCGCGCACGAACCAGACCTTGCCGTCGACCCGCGCCACCCCGTGGGGGCCGTAGGCGAGCGACTCGATGCGCGCGATCGGCACGGGTCTCCTCTCGCAGACGGGTGCGCGGCGGGCCAACCGCGCGGCCCCTCCCTCAGCCCGCCTTCACCTCGAAGCGCCGCAGCATCTCCTCCTCGATCCCGCCCCGGCGCGCGATCTCGCCGTAGAGCCGGGCTGCCTCGCGCGGGCGCCGTGCGAGGTCGTGCTCGCGGTCGATCTCGATCAGACCGAAGCTGCGGGTGTAGCCCTCCGCCCACTCGAAGTTATCCATGAGCGTCCAGTAGAAAAAGCCCCGGACGTCGGCGCCGGCGCCGATCGCCGCGTGCACCTCGGCGAGGTGCGCGAGCAGGTGGCGGCTGCGCGCGCGATCGTCGCGCGTCGCCATGCCGTTCTCGGTCACGTAGAGCGGCACGCCGAACGGCCGCAGTCGCAGCAACTGCTCGCGGAGCCCGCGCGGCCAGACCTCCCAGCCCATCTGGTCCTCGAACTGGTCGGGCTCTCCGGGCCGGCGCAGGCGCATGCCCTCGGCCGCGGTCGCGCCGTCGCCGTGCCCGCCCCGGGCCGCTGCCTCGGCACCGCCCGCCGGGTGGACCAGCTCGGCGGCCGACTGCGCCGAGACCAGCATGCGCGCGTAGTAGTTGAGGCCGATCACGTCGCAAGAACCGGCGAGCCCCGGGATCTCCTCGCCCGCTCCCACCGGCGGCGCGACCACGCCCCGGCGCAGCCCCTCGAGGTAGTACTCGTTGAACAGGAAGTCCTGCTGCGCTGCGGCTGCGCGATCGGCCTCGGACGACGGGTCGTACGCATCGATCCAAGGCATCTGCAGGACCGGCCCGACCTTCGGACGATGGCTCGTCGCGCCGTGGATGGCGCCGTACATGGCACCGTGTGCGAGGAGCACGTGGCGCGCGACTGGCAGGGCGCGCGCGATGTCGCGCACGCAAGGCGGGTGGACACCCATCAGGTAGCACAACGCCGGAGCAACCATCGGCTCGTTGATCGTCCACCAGGTACCGACGCGGTCGCCGAAGGAGCGCGAAGCGAACTCCGCCCAACGCGCGAGGCGATCGACGATGCGGGGATTCTCCCAGCCGCCGTCCGCCGCCACCCAGGAGGGATGGGTGAAGTGGTGCAGCGTCGGCATCGGCTCCATGCCGTTGTCGCGGATCGAGTCGAGCACCGCGCGGTAGTGGTCGACCTCGCGCGCGTCGAAGCGACCCTCCTCCGGCTCGATGCGCGCCCACTCGATCGAGATCCTTTGCGCGTTCTGGCCCAGGCTCGCGGCGAGGGCGAAGTCCTCGTGGAAGCGCCGGTAGTGATCGCAGGCGAGGTCGGCCGTCGAGCCGTCGCGGACGTGGCCGGGTTCGTGCTCCCACTGCGACCAATGATTGTTTAGGCAGCCGCCCTCGACCTGGTGGGCCGCGGTCGCCGCGCCGAAGAGGAATCCGTTCGGGAATCTGAGCATCTTGCCTCCGGTTGGGTCCGGCGGCGACTCTCGTCCGGGCGGGTGCCGGGAGGCAAGCCCGCGGCCCCCCGGTGGCCGCGGGGGGCTTCCGAATATTCCCCCCGGGGCCCTCCCCGGGGGACCGCGGCATGGCTCGCAGATCCGCAAGCCGGGCGGTCAGCGTCGGGGGGCGGCTCCAAAGATCCCTTCCCAAGGATGCGACGGCGTGCCAAGACTCTCCCTGTTCTACCGCTCTAGAGCCTTCCCCGACACCGTCGAAAGCGAGTCTTCATGAACTCAGGAATCCTCCGCCGGGGCCTAGCCTCGCTGCTCGCATGCGGACTGCTCCTCGTCTCCGGCGAGGCCCGGGCCCACAAGCAGTCGTTGAACTTCTCCGTGGGTCCGGTGGTGGGCACCGCGTCGCCGCTCCGCATCGCGAAGAGCGGCGTGTTCAGGATCTCCCAATATGGCGGTGGGCAGTTGGCACTCGTCCTGCCGAAGGTATTCGACGCGGCGGGTGCCAAGGCGAACGCGGCGGGGAACGAGATCCGCCTCGACCTGCGGGTGAACGGGGTCCCCCGGTCCGCGACGATGCCGTTCGACGTCGTGAACGGCAAGGTCAAGGCGGGCGGCTTCCTCTCCGACCCGCAGGATATCTTCAAGGGCGATCTCGTCGAAGTCGTCGCGATGGGCGCCTACGACGCCTCAGGCGGGCGCTTTGGCATGCTGGGCGTGAGCCCGGAAGCGAACCACCCGGTACTGCGTTCCGGACTCGTCTTCGTCATCGACTCAGCGAGCCCGATCCGTTTCTCCCGCGGGGGCGATGCCTTGGTCCGCACGCGCGAGGGCTACATGAACAGCGGCTTCGACAAGCTCCTCAACTCATCGGGTGAGAAGATCGATTCGCCCGGCATCTACGTCGAGGTCGAGTACTCGATCGACGGCGGGCCGTTCCAGGTGGGCACCTACTCCTACGACATCGTCAACGGTCGGTCGCGGCCCGGCGGTCGTCCGCACACCTATCTTCCCGGTCTCTCCTTCGCCGAAACGGTCGAGGTGAAACGCGTGGACGTGTTCGACGCCGTCGGAAACCGCTTCGCGACGCTCGGCGTGAAGATCGTCTCGCCACGGGAGTAAGTCGCTTCGTCCCCGCCGGCCGGGGAGCGGCCCAAGTCCGTCGAGGCTCAGGTCTTCGCGAGATCCCGGGCCAGGCCGGCGAGTGCCGCGTCGGGCGGGATGCCGTGCGGAACCGACACGATCCGCGGGGCGACGCCGAGGTGCGCGAGGGTCTCCGCCAGCGTCGAAGTCGCCAGGTCGGTCTCCGCGGAGACGTGGTTCACGACCAGGGCCACGACCTCGAGGCCGCGGGCGCGGGCTGCCTCCAAGGTGAGCATCGCATGGTTGATCGCGCCGAGGCGCGCGGCGATGACGACGACGAGGTGCGCATCGAGCGACCGGGCGAGGTCGGCGAAGGTCGCACGACCGGTGAGCGGCACGAGAAGGCCGCCCGCACCTTCGACGAGCAACCGGTCCACTTCGCGGGCACGCACGCGGCAGGCATCGACCACGGCATCGAGGTCGATGCGGACTCCGGCGCGGACAGCGGCCACGGCCGGTGCCAGTGGCTCGGCGAAGCGGTACGGGCAGACAGCCTCGAGCGTCTCGCCGCCGCCGGCGGCGGCGGCGAGCGCCGCCGCGTCGGCGGGTTGGAGCCTGCCGCCGACCGACTCACAGCCGGTCTCCGCGGGCTTGCGTGCCGCGACCCGCAGGCCGGCGCCTACCCATGCACGCAGCAATCCCGTCGACACCCAGGTCTTGCCAACGCCGGTGTCGGTGCCGGTGACCAGGAACGTATTGCGGAAGCCGCTCATGCCTCGGTTACCTCGCGGATTGCGGCCGCCGCGGCACCGACGAGCAGGTCCGCCTCGTCCTCGGCGAGCGAGAGCGGCGGCATGAGCACGATCACGTTGCCGAGCGGTCGCAGGATCACTGCGTGGCGCCGTGCCGCCTGGCACACCCGCTGGCCGATCCGCGCGCCCGGTTCGTAGGGCGTGCGCCGTTCGCGGTCGGCGACGAGTTCGATGCCGACCATGAGGCCGTGGCGGCGCACGTCGCCGACGTGCGCGAGCGGCTCGATCTCGCGCGCGAGCAGCTCGCCGATCCGCGCGGCGCGCGCGCGCGCACGGGCGAGCGTGTCCTCGCGCTCGAAGACGTCGAGGCAGGCGAGCGCCGCCGCGCAGCCGAGCGGGTTCCCGGTGTAGGTGTGCCCGTGGAAGAAGGCCACGAAGTCCTCGTACCGGCCGAGGAAAGCGGAGAAGATCTCCTCGGTCGCGAAGGTCGCCGCGAGCGGCAGGTAGCCGGCGGTCAGACCCTTTCCGACGCACAGCAGGTCGGGGCGCACCCCGGCGTGTCCGCAGGCGAACATCTCCCCGGTGCGCCCGAAGCCGGTCGCCACCTCGTCGCAGACCAGCAGCGCGCCGGCCTCGCGGACGAGCCGCTCGAGGCCGACCAGGTAGGCCGGTGGGTGCGTCCACATGCCGGCGGCGCCCTGCACGAGCGGCTCGACGAAGACCGCCGCGAGTTCGGACGCGTGGGCGCCGATCGCGCGGCGCGCGTCGTCGAGCGCCGCCGCGACGGCGGCGTCCCCGGAGAGGCCGTCGCGCCAGCGGAAGACGTGCGGCGGCAGGATCCGCACCACGTCGCGGAAGAGCAGGTCCTCGTGGTGGCGATGGAAGGTCTCGCTGTAGCCGATCGCGACCGCGCCGATCGTGTCGCCGTGGTAGGCGTCGGCGAGCGAAGCGATGCGACGCCGCTCGGGGTGACCGCGCAGCCGCCAATACTGGAAGGCCATCTTGAGCGCGATCTCGACCGCGGTCGCGCCGGCATCGGAGTAGAACACCCGCGTGAGCCCCTCGGGTACGATGCCGACGAGGCGGGCCGCGAGTTCCGCCGCCCCGGGGTGCGTGAGCCCGAGCATCGTCGTGTGGGCGATGCGGCCCAGTTGCTCCACGACCGCGGCGTCGATCGCCGGGTGGCGGTGACCGTGCACGTTGCACCAGAGCGACGACACCCCGTCGAGGAAACGCCGACCGCGCTCGTCGACGAGCCAGTTGCCCTCCCCCGAGACGACGACGAGTGGCTCGTCGGCGAGCCAGTCGCTCATCTGCGTGAACGGGTGCCAGAGGTGGCGATGGTCGAGTTCGGCGATGCTCATGCGACCTCCCCGGTACGCCCGCGGGCTGCGCGCACGAGGACGTCGATCGCGTGTTCGAGGTGGTCGTCGCGGTGGGTCGCGATCGGCGTGAGTCGCAGTCGCGCGCTCCCCTCGGGAACCGTGGGCGGCCGGACCGCAGGCGCCCAGACGCCGTCGGCGAATGCGCGCGCGGCCCAGGCGAGCGCCGCCTCGGCGGAGCCCGCGAGGAGCGGCACGATCGGCGACTCGAGCGGTGGCACCTCGAGCCCGGCCGCGAGCAACCCCTCGTGCAGCCGGCGCGCGCCGCGCCACAGGCGCTCCCGGCGTGCGTCGTCGGTGCGGGCGATGCCGACCGCGATCCGCGCCCCGGCGACGACCGGCGGCGGCAGGGCGGTGGAGAAGACGTAGGCGCGCGCACGGTTCAGCAGCAGGTCGATCATCTCGCGCGAACCCGCGACGAACGCACCGTAGCCGCCGAGCGCCTTGCCGAGCGTCCCCATGCGCACGGCGATCCGCTCGCCGAGTCCGAGTTCCTCGGCGAGCCCGGCGCCGGTCGGACCGAACACGCCGGTCGCATGCGCCTCGTCGAGCAGGATCCAGGCGCCGTGGCGTTCGGCGCTCACGACGATCGCGTCGAGCGGGGCCCGGGTCCCGTCCATGCTGAACACCGAGTCGGTCGCGACGAGCTTGCGGCGCGCCGGCGACGCCGCGAGCAGGCGGTCGAGCGTATCGACGTCGCGGTGCGGGTAGACGTGGACCGCGGCACGCGACAGGCGGCAACCGTCGATCAGGCTCGCGTGGTTCAGCGCGTCGCTGAAGATCGCGTCGCCCTCG
>Ga0114969_10002921_pt1 | contig 13902 bp, 19 predicted proteins | sample M_130807_MF_Meta_FD_87316 | JGI IMG/M metagenome (GOLD analysis project Ga0114969, IMG submission 87316) | Freshwater microbial communities from Lake Montjoie, Canada to study carbon cycling - M_130807_MF_MetaG | ecosystem: Environmental > Aquatic > Freshwater > Lake | place: Lake Montjoie...
GACGAAGGAAGGACCTATCGCCCTATACTTCTTTTTATGACATACTCGAGAATATACTTCAGAAAATGGTCGCCAATGTCATCCTGACGAAGGAAGGACCTATCGCCCTATACTTCTTTTTCTTTCAAACCGTATAACAAAAAACAAGAATAACTCAGCAACAAACTCGCGAGCATCAAATGCAGTGGCTGCACCACTTGCGGCACTTCAAAATAACCCATAACCACACCGCTCAAAATATTCAACACAATCAAAACCAATACTGCCTTTGCTGCAAAAATCTTCACTTTTGCTTCATACAATTGATACAAGGCAACTCCTGTAACAGCAGCATACAGCAAGGAAAAAGAACGATGCGTTAAAAATCGCCACACAGAAGTATCCACCCAACTTTCGCGTAAATATTGCGCCAAGCGGAAATCATCAAACTCCTGTCGAACCAAACTTCCCAAGAACAACTGCACCAACAACAAAACAATGGAAATCAATAAATATTTCTTTACGCTTTTGTACACAGCACTTTCAACAACAATGGCATTCACTACTTTTGATCGAGTATAAATCACCGCCATTAAAATCAAAAATGCCGTATGCAGGTGAATAGAAATTTTAATTGGTTTTAAATTCGACTCCACCACCATGGCGCCCAAATAGCCTTCTATTAAAATCAATACCAAAGAAAACAGGGTGCCCCAAAAAACAAGGGGTTGCACCTTTCTGTATGGAAACGCAAAAAACAACATCAGCAACACCATTACCCCCAGCACAGCGCCACACAAGCGGTTGACGTATTCAATAACAGTATGCTCAGACTTATATACCGCGTAATCGTGTTTCTTGTATAAGTCCCACTGCCCTGCGTCAAAAACATCAGAAGTTTTAAAATCTTCCTTGGCTACCAACAAATGGTTTTCATATACAATGATAGCGCCCTTTTGAAAGTCTTTGCCCGCTTGCCACTGCACTTTGCCTTCCTCCATCGGTGGAATCCAGTAGCCATAACACTTCGGCCAATCGGGACAACCCATTCCTGCGCCTGTCGCTTTCACCAAACTACCGGCAAGTATCACCAGCAATGAAAAAATAAGCGTGAGCCTACTGAAAAGCAAAAAACGATGTTCTGTAATGGGATTCATTTATTGTAAACTGTCTTTTGGCATTTGGGCGATTTCATTCACGGCTGTCACTTTGTAAACCCCTTCAGCAATAGACTCGATGCTCTGCTTAATCGCTTCTGGATTGGTAATGCCATTGTCATAAGAAACTGAAGCTAGTTTGTTTTCAAAACTCACTTTAGCTTCTTTCACGCCATTGATGCCCATTACATTTTCCTGAATTGTCGGTGCACAGCTGTGGGCGCATGACATCCCTTCAATATTAAATGCAACATTTTTTACCACTCCGGGAGTAGGCGCACTTTGTCCGCAAGAAATACAAAGTACCAGCAGCAAGGCTGCACTAATTTGCTTTATAGATGCCATCATCATTGATTGTTTTTTTTATTTGTTCAATGAGTGCGCTGTCATCGCTTTGCAACAGCACACTCTTATTTTCTAAACTAACGACAAATTTTTCAGGAGGAAGCACTTCCTGCACTAGTGAAGCTACGTGGGCCACACAGCGCTTGCACGACATTCCTTCTATTTGTATAATGCTTTTCATGAACCAAAGTTAAAGGATTTTTAATCGTATTTAATCTTTTCTATTTTAAGGTTTGTATTTTACAGTAGTTGAATTGACCGTAAGACCAGTAAAAACACCCAAACCCCCATTAATGTTTGAATAGAGTAAAATTGGTTCCGCAAAAGGATCGTTGCTTACATTGTATTGCTTTTCAACACTATTTAAAAATTTATAGTAATCTTCTTTGGCTGAAACCACAAATACCTTAACACTATCTACAGAAATAGTGAAATTGTCAATTGGAGGAAATTCCGTGTTATCAAGGTCATTTTTTATCGTCAGCGTTGTGTTTCCATTATATTGAGTGGGTTTTCTAGAATTATTAATAAATACCCTACTAATTAAATGAACAGTAGTATCTGTAGTCGGTGTTTTGTAGTAATTTGAATAAAACACAGATGCATACACAAAATAGTAATCTCCATTAGCATTAAAAGCGACAGAATATCCTATGTTCTTTTTCATTTGAAGCAAAGTATTTCCATTGGTTCCCGCCTCTTGATATGCCGCTGCTGTAGTATCTATTTGAAAGGACACTGACGAAATTGACCCAGGCATTTTCATCGAGGAAGAAACCTGCCGTCCATCAGGAGTTGAAGCAGTTAAAATATAACTTACCCCGGGCTCCAGTTTGAAATCGACGGCACCTAAAGTATATCGGCGACTTAGTGCATCATATATTAATTGCTTTTCGACACCCGACTCGCTTTTAATAATCACTACAGCATCAACAATATATGAAATCGAATCTTTCGAAGTTGTGATATATTTGCTATTGGCAGGAACATTATTCAGTAATTCTACTGCTAATACAGAGTCTTTATCGGTAAGATATGAAAACACCACTATTTTACTTTCATACCCAAAGTCTTCATCAATTTCCTTGATACAGGAAGCCAAGAAAAAACCCAATAAAATCAGTAGATATATTTGAGATTTTCTTTTCATTAAAAAGTTATTTTATAGTTGATGGAAGGGATTATTGGAAGTACCGACACCTGTTTTGTTGTATTGGTAATGCCTAAAGCTGGACTACCAGAACTTGATATGTAATAGAAATAAGGGTTTGACCTATTGTAAACATTATAAATACTGAACTCCAATTCTTTCAGAAGTTGGTTGGTTTGGGTTTTATAATTAATTCCTACATCCAAACGATGATATGCCGGCATCCGGAAATTATTCACTCCTGAATATTCAAAGGAAATCAAAGGATAAGGAATTGAAGGCCCATAATTAGAATTGAGCGAATTGATATTAAAAGCCGAATTGGCTACTGTTATTGGATTTCCCGTCAGATATACCCAACTTGCCGTGAGAGATGTTTTTTTTGTCAATTGATAAATTAGGGTAGTTGTAAAATTATTTCTTCTGTCATAACGATTGTAAAACCATTCGCCATTGTTCAATTCCTTAAATTGAGACAATGACCAAGACAAAGTGTAACTGATCCATCCCTGCAATCTGCCAGCCTTTTTATGAAGCAGCAACTCTGCTCCGTATGCCGAGGATGTTCCTGCAGTGATGTTGTTTTCCCACGACAATTCTGATCCATCAACACTGTTAATATTCTTTGTTTGCATAAAGCTCACTCCTTCCTTAAAAGAAATTTCATTGATCGTTTTCTTAAAATACCCCTCCAGTGAAATGCTGAAGCTTTGTTTTGGAAAATCCTTAACCACTCCAGCGGTATACTGATCGGCCATCTTATAAGGAACTTTCAATGTGGCCGGCACCCATAAATCGGTAGGAAGACCAACGCCTTTCGTGGTTAACAAGTGCATGTATTGATGCATTTGAGTGTACGAGCATTTAAAAGCCCAGTTTTTAATGAAGTTATAGGAAAAGGAAAAACGTGGTTCCGGATGAAGGTACTGAAGCTCTTTGTAGGTATATGTATTTAACCTTCCTCCAGCTCTTACATTAATTTTTTTACCTATTTTAAATTCATCTTCAAAATAAATCGCACTCTCTAAAGCACTGTATTTCTGAATCTTTCTTTGCAAGGATATTTCCTCATCCGTGGAAACAACCACATCAGGCAAAAAGTTTTTTTGAGTTGCAATCAAACCAAACTTCATGGTGTTATCCGGATTAAAGTAATAGGTGAAATCATTCTTTAATCCAATATCTTCAATATTAGTGTTGTACTGCAAATAATAGGTGGCACTCAGTGTCTTCTGCTTTACATCGGTAATCAAGTCATATTTGCTATATAAAAGGGAGGCATTCCAAAAAAACCGACTGCTAATCACATGATTTAAGCGTAAGGAGGACACCAAATTACTCCACTTCACATTTGCGTAATACAAAGAATAATAAGTTGATTCATCAGTGACATTGAATTTATCTCCACTATAAGTAGCGCCTAGATAAAGTTTTGTTTTGGATGAAAGTTGAGCTGAAACTTTCATATTTAAATCATAAAAATAGTACGAACCGAATTGATCAGCAGGCATAAAAGGCTTGGCCAACAAATGAGCATAGGTAGTTCTACCGGAAAGCATGATGGATATTTTATCTTTAACCAGAGGCCCTTCAAGCATCACTTTCGAAGTTGCTAAACCTACACTCATATTCCCGCCAAATTTATTTTTACTCCCCTCCTTAAGATTGACATTTACTACCGACGATAAGCGTCCTCCATATTCAGATGAAAAACCTCCCTTGGTAATATCGAAACTTTTCAACGCATCCGAATTGATGATGGAAAAAACACCAAACAAATGAAAAGGATTGTACACAGGTGCGTCATCTATTAAAACCAGATTTTGATCAGCAGCAGAACCCCTTACAAACAAACCAGGTGTAGCTTCACCTGCACTTTGCACTCCAGGCAACATCTGAGCAATCTTTAGTGGATCGCTCTCACCCAATATCGATGGAATGGCCTGTATTTGTTTAATGGGTATTTCCATTTTCCCCATTTGCACACATTCACTTTCCTTTTTATAAACATTCTTTGTGATCACAATCTTTTCAATAACCATCACCTCCTGATGCATAAAAATTTTAAGTTCAATATTATGCGTAAGATCTATTTTTTCACGCTGCACCTCATACCCTTCCATCGAAACAATCAATTCATAAGCGCCTGACTCTAAAGTCAAAGAAAAGAAACCCATTGAGTTCGTAACTGCCTTATATAAGGATTCTGAAACCTGAGCCCCTATTAATGGTTCGCCTCCCAGGCTATCTAAAACAAATCCTGTAACAGTGTATTTTGTAGCCTGCAGCCCCACACTAAACAAACAAAAGAAAATGGAAATTAAAATTCTATACATATTTTTAAAAAAAGCTCCGGAAATAAATTACTTCCGGAGCAGTAATCCGTTGGATAACGATAAATTTATTGTATTGTGAGTTATTTACAAGGATAATTACCATCTAAATACATAGGCACTGTTACTGAATTAGTTACACCTTTAAATTTCGCATCCGTTTTCAAATTACTCCATTGTTCTTTATAGGATACACTTGTGGGAGCTGAACAATTCCTGTTTTCTGTTGAATACTGAACTGTTAAAAAAAATCACCGGTAGCAGGTACTGGAATTTGCTTGGCAGACAGCTCCAATTGATCATTATTAGAATACAAATGACCAATTCCTTTTGAATCAAAATAAGTTACAGTAACCTGTATAGCGGAATAACCAGAACTTTGTAAACACGGATCAGCTAATCCCTGTGAATTAAATTTCACCTTTTCTAATTTAGACGTCGTTGGCAAACTACAGAAATAAGAGGAAGAACCAGGGTGATTGAACTTCAAGTTCAATACAACGGTTTTCTTTTCAGGAACTTTCTCTGTGATTTCTTTTGAACAAGAAGTAAAAATACATGCAATGGCAATAAGCAATGCGCTAAAACACTGTGATTTCATAAAAATTAAGTTTAAAATATTACTATTTGGTTGAGTTATCCAACGAGACAAAAGGTCAGACAAACAAATTGAAAGGACAATGATTAAAATCTACGATTCAGGCTTATTAACACAGTAATTTTAAAATCTATTTGTTTATTCGCCTTAATTGATTAGTTTTGCCTCCCATAATTTTTTAAAAGCTAAGAAAATGTACGCAATCGTAGAGATAGCAGGGCAACAATACAAAGTGGAAAAAGATCAACAGATCTACGTTCACCACCTTGGCGCTGAAGAAGGTAAGTCACTTACTTTCGATAAAGTGCTTTTGGTGGATGACAACGGAAAGATCACTGTTGGCGCCCCCGCTGTAAGTGGTGCTAAAGTCACCGCAAAAGTAGTTACTCCACTCGTAAAAGGAGATAAAGTCTTGATTTTCAAAAAGAAAAGAAGAAAAGGGTACCAAAAGTTGAACGGTCACCGTCAACAATTTACTCAAGTTCAAATCGAAGGAATCAGCTTGTAATTAGTACAAACATTAAAAACAATTAGGCCATGGCACATAAGAAAGGGGCAGGTAGTTCCACCAACGGTAGAGAGTCAGACTCGAAACGATTGGGAGTTAAAAAATTCGGTGGCGAAAAAGTAGTAGCCGGAAACATCATTGTTAGACAAAGAGGTACAGTTCACAATCCAGGCCTAAACGTAGGTATGGGTAAAGACCACACTCTTTTCGCTACTGTTGATGGCGTTGTGAAATTCAGAAAGAAAAAAGACAACAGATCTTACGTTTCTGTTGTTATCGCTGAGTAATCGACCTTCATTAAAATAAACAAACCTTCTGATTCGCAAGAGTTAGAAGGTTTTTGTTTTTCAGTTAAGTCTCTATCTTTAGCGCATGAAGCCTCTATTGCACTTTCTTTCTCTCCTCTGGAAAACGTGGTTTGTTGTAGTGATGGCCATTACCACGCTTTTCTATTTCCCATTTGTGTACCTCACCATAGTAGTACTCAAACGCTACGACTGGACCTACAAAATTTACCGACTTTGGGCTTGGAGCATCGTTCTGCCCCTCGGTGTTTTTCCATCCAAAATCGTCAAGGGAGAAATCCCTAAACAACAAGGATTCATCTTTGTATCCAACCATTCCTCACAAATGGACATCATTGTACCTTACACCCTGCTGTCGCAGCATTTCGCTTTTTTAGCCAAACGCGAGCTCACCAAATTGCCCTTGTTCAAAACCAATTTCCGAGGAATGAACATTACCGTGGATAGAAAAAGCATGGTATCCGGTTTGGAATCGCTCAGTGAATGCAAAAACAAAATACAAAAGCACATCAACATTCTTATTTTTCCTGAAGGCACACGTTCAAAAAAAGCACCCGCAATGATGCCTTTCAAAAGCGGCGCTTTCAAATTGGCCATTCAAGAACAGGTAGATATTGTGCCTTTGGTCTTTCTCGACAATTACAAAAGATTGGGCGCTGGGAAAGGCATTCACAAGCGCTTCGCCGGTCCGGGAAAAAGCCGCATGGTGGTGCTGGAAGCCATAAAAACAAAAGGACTCACGCAAAAAGATGCGGAGTCCCTAATGGGTAAAGTGTATGCCGAAATGAATGACTGTTTAAAGTCCTACGGTCAAAACTGAAAGGCAGCTAACTTTGAACATTCAACCTTGAACTTTTTAGCAATACTCGTCAAAAGCAGCCACTAAATTTTCAGCAATCAATTCAGCCGGACGCCCTTCAATATTGTGACGCTCTATCATGTGCACCAACTTGCCATTTTTAAATAGCGCAATTGCTGGTGATGACGGAGGATAAGGCAACATATACTGTCGTGCGCGCGCAACGGCGTCGCTGTCAAAACCTGCAAATACAGTTGTAAACTGACTTGGTTTCTTTCCGCTGGTATGCGCTGCTTGTATAGCCGCCGGACGCGCATTGCGCGCTGCACAACCACAAACCGAGTTGATTACCACCAACACCGTTTCGTCTTTGCCTGAGTTAATGCTTGAGTCAACAGCATCTGCTGTGCTTAGATCGGTAAAACCTGCGTTTACCAATTCTTGCTTTAAAGGCAATACCATTTCTGCTGGATACATATTTTATAAGTTTAAAGTTCAATGATTAAGGTTTAAAGTTAGGGAAGAAAATTAGGGAATATGATGTTTTCACTATAAATAATATTGATGCAATGATTTACCTCCTTACCTCTCTTTCTCCATATACTTTTGATGCTCCACCAAAACATATTTGGTTTTTCCACTCTCCAACACTTTCAAAAAACCAAACTCATAACAAAATAAGTAAACATCGCCTTTTTGGTTCTTCCAATAATGCGTGAAATAATTGGGGTCAAAACCAGCTTCAATGAATTTTTCTTTGCGCACAGTTGATTTACCTGCTCTATTAAAATCGCGCAATAATCTGCGATTCAGTTTTAATTGTTTTTCTATTTTACTAAACAAGGTCGCTTCCTTGATCTTGCTTTTTTCATTATGGTGATTTGAACGACAATACTCGTTACAGTACTTTTTGTCTACCCGTCCAATAATTTCGATAGCACAATTTAAACAAAGCCTATTCATAGCATGTTTTTTATACGTTTAATTACACGTTGATTTATACGTTTAAATCAACAGCTTTACTTTTTTTATCTATCTATTTCCCTTTGCTTTGATAAAAAAGTGCGCCATGAACAAAGAGAAATCCATCACCTTGAAAAACCTTTACATCAATGAACAAAAATGCATTGGCTTGCAATTCTATACCGACAAAGTAATACAGGCATTAGTAAAAGAATTGCCATCACCCAAATGGAGCAAGGAGTTCAACATGGTTTATGTCGTAAATGCCAATAACGTTTTAAAACAAATTTTTGATAAATTTCGCGGCGTGGCGTGGGTAAACTGCAATCATTTTTTAGTAAATCGCCCGATTAAAGGCAACAATAGTAGTATGAATGTTGATTGGTTTAGAAAACGAACCCCTAACGAAAATCATCGTGTCTGTCCCGAAGAATATTTGCAAAAGCTAGAACTTAAAAGGTATGCCAACAACACCGTAAAAACATACGTTGGCTGCTTTGAATTATTCATCAACTATTACCGCGATACTGAAATCATGAGTCTCAATGAGAATGATATTCGCTCTTATCTTCAAAAGCTCATACAAGAAGGGAAATCCAATTCCTATGTCAATCAAATGGTGAATGCTATAAAGTTTTACTACGAGGTGGTGAAAGAAATGCCCAATCGATTTTACAGCGTTGAACGCCCACGCAAAGAACACAAACTACCCAAGGTGTTGTCAAAGGAAGAAATAAAAGCAATAATTGCCCATACCAATAACATCAAACACAAGTGTATAGTTTCATTGTTGTACTCGTCTGGCTTGCGAAGAAGTGAATTATTGAATTTAAAACCAGCTGACATCGATAGTAAAAGAATGCTCATTCGCGTCAATGGCGGAAAAGGAGCTAAAGACAGACTCACTCTTCTGTCAAGCAATGTATTAAGTGATTTGCGGCAATATTTTTTAGAATGGAGACCCAAGATTTGGTTATTTGAATCGCCCGATGGTAGCCAATACAGCGCAGGAAGCGTAAAGGAAATAATAAATGCGGCAAGTAAAAAAGCAAAAATTTTCAAAGCGGTTAGTCCACACATGCTGCGCCACAGTTTCGCAACCCACTTATTAGAAAACGGAACCGACTTGCGATATATACAAACCTTGCTTGGCCATAGCTCAAGTAAAACTACCGAGATATATACTCATGTTGCCGTTTCTGCTTTTAACTTAATTAAAAATCCGTTAGATTAGCTGAAACATATATGGCGGCTATGAGCAATTGCTCATAGCCGCTCGTTAGCCGTCATTGTAAGAACGCACGAAACGAACTTTATTTTAACTTTGTCACGAAACGAATTTAATAAAAAACAAACAGTGGAGACCAGAAACCACAAAAACGGGGCGAAACTGAAAAGCCAAACGAGTAGGAAAAAAAACAAACAATTATTAATATGGAATTAAAAATCAACATCGTTGCTATTCTTGTAGCAGTAGTAGTAAACTTCATCCTCGGCTCACTTTGGTATATGCCTCTTTTCGGAAAATTATGGGGGAAAGAAATGGGTTATGACATTAATGTGAAACCTGCCAAATCAGAAATGATGAAAGGAATGGCATTTATGGTAATCGGTAACTTCCTTTTTGCCTTTGTGTTTGCCCACAACATTGCTGCTTGGCAATTTGTTCCTGGCATCAAAGAAATGGGAACAGTCGTAAATGCAGTTATGGCTGCAATCTTCACTTGGGTGGGCTTTTATGTGCCCGGAAATCTTACCGCAACAGTGTGGGAGAAAAAATCGTGGAAACTTTTTGCAATCAATGCGGGTTATCAATTAGCTTCATTGTTAGTTGTTTCATTTATTCTTACCTATTGGAACTAGTCAAAAAGAAAGTGAAATAAGATTTGTAAATCCTAAAAACAATTAAGAAATGTCATTTAAAGCATATTTGGACAACATAGAAGCCAAGACAGGCAATAACATTGATGAATTTAAAAAGCTTGCGGAGAAGAAAGGTTTTCTTGAAAAAGGGAAACTAAAGGAAGGAGTAAAGGCAGGTGAAATTATTGCTTGGTTGAAAGCCGACTTTGATTTGGGACACGGACACGCTATGGCTATTGTAACAGCATTCAAAGGAAGAAAAGAGTAGACAACCTGACCTAAAAAAAGAACAACGAACGGCTAACATAAGATTTATGAAATAAAAAAAAGGGGGGGCGACCTGCCAGTATGAAGTTTCAAGCATTTAATTACGCTTGTCGCGGGGCGAAAGAGACGAGCTTTTAATCCCCCCTTTTTTTTACTTCATAAATCTTTCAAACGTTGGTGGCAAGTGTAACGACAGTAACAACATAAAACAATGCAAGACATTCTATTTGACTTTATATCAAAATACATTTCTCTGACAGAAGATGAGAAAAACGCATTACTTAGTTTAGACTTGTTCCATTCGGTGAAAAAAGGAACTGTTTTACTTAATGAAGGACAAAATACTCAAAACAGTTTTTTTGTTTTAAAAGGCTGTATTCGATCATACTATATCAAAGATGGAGAAGAAAAAACTACCGCATTCTATACAGAAATGGAAGCTTTGACACCACCTTGTGTTATAAGTAAAACCCCATCTGATTACTACATCAGCTGTATTGAAGACTGCATTCTTCTAATTTCAAACACTGATATGTCTGAAGAGGTTAATAGCAAATTTCCAAAGTTTGAAATAATGTGTATGAAGTTTTCAGAAGAGTTGTTGGCCAAGGAGAGAATGGATTTTGATGAATTCAAAACTACTTCACCTGAACAACGATACTTAAACTTAATACAGAAAAGACCCGACCTTATTCAACGAGTATCACAGCATCAACTAGCTAGTTATTTAGGTATTAAGCCTCAATCGTTAAGCAGATTAAGAGCAAGAATTTTTAAAAAAGATAAAGCCTAAAGTCATTTATTAACTTAAGTGAACGTTTTAGAGCTTCCCGCCAATCTACATTTGCATTATTGTTTAACATCAATTAAATAACATATGCAAAAGAAAAATTTATGGATTGGACTTGCCCTAGCTTTGGTAAGTAATTTTCAAGTTAACGCTCAATACAACAAGCAAGACAGCACCTATAAAAAGTGTTTTGTGGGGAGTACCGTATTTTTATTAGGTAATTTTTCAACGGAAAACCCTCCTGGTTTTGCACTACTGAATTTAGGTTATCGTATCACGGGGAAAGATGTTGTATCTATTGAACTAAAAACTTGGAAATATTCTTGGCCATTAGGCATTAACCCATTTTATAATAAGGCCTATGGTAAACCTGAAGAGAAATTCCCCGGCAGTATTAGAGATTATGGCTTTGCACTTATTTATCAAAGATATTTATGGAAAGGTCTTTTCGTAGCGGTTGATGCAACTCCTATGTGGCAAATCTATAGGAATGAAAATGGTGATAAGGTAGGCAATGGTTTCATTATTTTCAGTACTAATAAAGTTGCATATCATATCAAACTTTTCAAAGACAGAATGTTTATCCAACCTGGCCTTGCTGTTGCTGGCCGTTTGTATCAAAGTGATTTTCCTGCAGATTTCAAAGCACAGGATGATCAGTGGCCAAAATGGACACCTGAACCTACTCTAAATTTTGGATTTAATTTTTAGTTCATATATATAATCAAAAAACACAAAATAATGAACAATCAAAAAACACTTGAAGACATTAAAGTCAATGTAAAACTTAAGATTGCAGCCCTATGGGCAAGTTTTATGTTTCTATATATTTATGTAGATTATTTCCACTTATACATGCCTGGTATGGTAAATGATATTCTACAAGGCAAAGTTTTTGTATTTGAAATTACGCAAGGATTTCTTTTAGCAGCACTTGTCTCAGTAACAATTCCTACACTTATGATTTTCCTTTCAATTGCACTGCAAGCTAAAGTAAATCGTATGACAAACATAATTGTTGCAGCAGTTTTTATTCCATATACGTTATTCAATTTGGTGGGTGAGACGCCTTGGATACAGATGATCTTTGGTGCTGCCGTAGAAGTTGTTCTTCTTTGTCTAATTATCCGTTATGCTTATAAGTGGCCTCAACTTAAAAATGAAAAACCACAATAGAATGTATTTTTACACAGGTAAAGACAAATAGAACACCAGCCACCAACACGGGTTTTGCAAAATTGGCGGTTCAGCGCTTCGTATGACAGTTTTTCGTAAATTTGATATTTTGTGCTTCGAATGTAGTTTTGTGGTTAAAATCGCCACCTTCGCCAAGCCCGAAAACGTTAGCGGCTATTTTACCAGACACAACAACAACGACAACAATAACGACAAAACGAAATAAATAATAATATGAAAACATTACTTTCAATTTTACTTTTAATATTCTCGGTGACAAATTTGCTTGGACAAAGTAATTCATCGACAACTAAACCAACAGACAAATCTTTCCCGACAAATATTCAAGACGGTAGCGAAAAAGAACTAAATAAATTTGACGGCAAAGTAGTAGCGTTTGACGGGACAATTGAGAAAATTGAAAACAGTAGAAACAACACGCCATTTTACAAACTAAAAATTGCAGGCGACAATTATTTGTGGACAGTTTTAATGTTTAAAAATGAAGCAAATAAAATTGGTGACAAAGTCAGGGTTGTTGGGTATTTAAGACCAAACGAACCAAATGAAGACGAGAAAAAATATTTAGACGGAAAATATATGGTAATTGCATTTGGACTAATTGACTTTAATAATTCAAACTTTCTATTTTTAGGTGGTGCAGGACAACAAAAACAAGAATGGATAGATGGAAAAATACCAAGTGCGAAATAAAACAGCCGCTAACACGGGTTTGGCAAAAGTGGCGGGGCAGTGCTCCGTAGACACATTTGTGGTTAATCAAACATTGGTTCTCCGCATCAACATTTGTGGTGAAAATCGCCACCTTCGCCAAGCCCGAAAACGTTAGCGGTCAGGCTAATAGACAAAAAGATTATAGATTATTATTAACCTTTAAAAAAAGAAAATGAAAAAAAGAATTCTTACAATTATTTCAGGTTTTTATACCTGTATTATGTTTTCACAAACGCCTGTAGTTTATATTAATATTGTTTCGCACAATGAACCAGGAGATAATTTGCAAAACACCCTTAAGTTTAACGAAATGAACACAAAAGTTTTGCAATTAGCCGCAATTGTTGATTCTAAAGGTGCTAAGTGGAATTTGGAAACCTGTGATGGTTATCCTACGGGAGCTTTTAATTTACAAACTATTAATAGTAATATATTTAGAACATTAACAACAGCTCCATATGCGGATAATATTGAAATAGATCCGCGTCCTAAAGTTGTAGATACCACAACAATGAATATTGCAGACACCTATCGATTATTAGATACGTTAGGTTGTAATCCTACAACTACATTAGGAGGGTTTGTTTATGCAACATCAAATCAATCGGTAGCCCCTATCGACTGGTTTAAATTTCAAAATACAATTATTGGAAAAAAATATCCATGGAAAACATGGAAGGCAAATTTAATGTGGGGCGCAGGAAGCTATCAACCTCATACCAATGACTTAAATGATTATGGTATTTGGAAACCCGACACTGTTTCTTATTCAGCGACTCAAACTAACTTTTATAATCATAACGCTAACAGGGCTGTTTGGTTTATTGGAAATGGTTGTCAGCCAATATTTGCATTAGATTCAACAGAAAATGAACAAACAATTATCACAACCATTAAAAATTTTGTTAGTGAAGTTCAAACTGGTGCAGTTCCA
>Ga0114969_10002924_pt1 | contig 13899 bp, 14 predicted proteins | sample M_130807_MF_Meta_FD_87316 | JGI IMG/M metagenome (GOLD analysis project Ga0114969, IMG submission 87316) | Freshwater microbial communities from Lake Montjoie, Canada to study carbon cycling - M_130807_MF_MetaG | ecosystem: Environmental > Aquatic > Freshwater > Lake | place: Lake Montjoie...
CAAGGATACGTTTTGAACTCATGAAATATTTCCCCCTTGTTGATGTAATTTGAGTGAACCATCGGTTTACAACCGAGGGTCAATCAGGTAACTTAGGGACTTGGGTGACGGATGTCAAATAGAAATTTGATGTCTTTAGTTAGACGGGGCGGGGGTCCAAGAATGAAGCTGGTCATTGCGCATCTTGTGCATGAGTCCAATTCCTTTTCGCCCGTACCCACTCTATGGGAGTCGTTCGGTCCGGACGGACCATACGTTGGCAATGTTGCCTATGACGCGATGGTAAATACAAGAACAGGTATCGGTGGCTTACTTGACGTCGCCATGAGTGAAGGTGCAGAGATCGTGGTTCCGTTGGCAGCATATGCGTTGCCAAGTCGTCCAGTTGAAGTGGATGCATTCGAAAGATTTTGTTCGATCATTCTGAAATCTATTGCTCAAGGGTGTGACGGAGTCATGCTTGATCTACACGGTGCGATGATCGTTGGCGGCGGGCTCGAAGATGGCGACGGTGAATTGCTCGCACGCATTCGGCACCTACATCCAGAAATTCCAATCGGTGTATCACTTGACCTGCATGCCAATGTGACGCAACAAATGGTTTCGAATTGTGATGTGATCGCGGGGTACAGCACGTATCCACACATTGACATGCATGAAACTGGTGTACGCGCAGCGAGTGCATTCATGAAGTTTCTTCGCGGTGAAGTGAATCCGGTCATGGTTTTGCAGCAGATACCAATTTTGGCTCAAACGCTCAAAATGAATACATCCGAAGGTGCGATGAAAGAGTTTGCTGATGCGGCTCGAAATGCCGAGAAAATTCCTGGTGTGTTGTGCGCAAGTTCGTTTGGTGGTTTTCCAATGGCAGATATTTGTGATGCAGGTACCAGCGTTGTCGTTGTTACTGATGGCAACCCAGATCTCGGTATCGAAATTTGTACCAAGATCTCAAATGATGCGTGGACAAATCGCGATGACATGATCTGGTCGAGTGAGCCTTTGGACGTTTCGCTCGAGCGAGCAAAGTCATTGAAGAAGGGACCGATCTTGCTAATCGACCATGCAGATAACTGTGCTTCGGGAGGCACGCAAGATGTGATGATGGTTCTGCGCGAAGCGATCAATCGCGGAATTTCATCAATTGCAGTTGGGCCAATCAGGGATCCGCAAGCTGTTGCTCAATTGATTGATGCAGGTGTTGGTACGACAATTACGTTGGAGATTGGCGGCAAGATGGACATGCCAGCGATTCAACGAAAAGGTCAGCCGCTGAAGCTCACCGGAGTCGTGAAGGCGATAACAGACGGCGTGTACGTCATAAAAGGCCCCCAACTCACTGGGGTTACGGCACTGATGGGTAGTTCGGTTGCATTCGAAACCGAACATGCGACACTCATTGTTACTGAACGACTTCAAGAACCTTGGGACTTTGGTGTTTTCACAAGCTTGGGTGTCGATCCACTTGATTTCAAATACATCATGCTCAAGTCTCGTATGTACTTTCGACCAGTCTTCGGACCCGTTGCTGAGGCCATTGTTTATTGTGACGGCGATGGGGTAACTTCTTCAAATAACAAAAAGTTTGTTTTCAAAAATATCCGTCATCCAATTTTCCCGCTAGATATTGACGTCACATTTGCGGCCAATCCGGTTTTATGTAGGCAGGTAAAATAACGTGGGAACCTTTGACCGTATTGGAATCATGATTGATTCAGGCAAGTGTGGGTTGCCCAATGGAACGCGTGAGGTAGTAGCTGAGGCACAGTGGGCTGAAGATGCAGGCTTCTACAGCGTTTGGGTAGGAGAGAGTCGGCTCACAGTTGATGCAATGATTCCGATTTCGCTGATCGTAGGAAGTACGAAGCGAGTCAAAGTCGGAAGTGGCGTACTTCCGTATCGAACCCGTAATGCTGCGTTGCTTGCACTTTCATTTAAGACACTTGAGGTACTGGCACCTGGACGAATTCGACTTGGCCTGGGAGCATGGTGGGAACCACTCGCTACTCAAACTGGTTTACCAAATACCAAACCGCTGAAGGCCATGCGAGAAGTGGTTCAGGTGGTGTCAGGACTTATTGGCGGCAGGACAGTTTCGTATCAAGGTGAATTTGTCAATGTTGACCACATCAGATTTGATGGCCCAGACGATGATGACGGACGCGCTTATGACATCCCGATATATATTGGTGCTGTCCGGCCCAAGATGGTTGAACTCGCGGGCGAAGTAGCCGACGGAGTGTTGCTTGATTTCCTTGTTCCACCCTCATATACCGTTGATGCCATTGGGCAGGCACGCGCTGGTGCGCAAAAAGTATCGCGAGATTTCAGCAAGTTCGAAGTTCCACAGCTCATTGGTTTTTCAGCAAGTGATACCGACCCAGATGAGTGTGTTGAATATTGCCGAGCGTTTCTTACTCAATACATTGCACAACAACCACATATCGCCGAGTTCTGTGGGGCTGATCAGGAACTCGTTGCCAGGATCCAGGTCGACGCAGGGTGGCCCGCGACAAAGGCAGATATCAAAAAGGCAATGAGGCATGTGCCAGACTCGCTTGTTCACTCGGTGACTGCGTGTGGCACAGTTGCACAGTCACTTGACAAGATTGGAGAATGGATTTCAGCCGGATGCAGCGAACCAATTTTGACAGCACTAGGTACTAACCCGATCAGCGGCTTTGAAGCGCTGGCAAGAAAGGCAGGAATTCGAAATGTCTAGCGAAGCACTTCAGGCAAGTGAGTCAACTTATCAAGTTGCTAGCCAGGCTGGCGCACAATCTAAATTAGTTTCAGCAGCATCTTCAGTTTTTCGTGGTTTGGCAGCATTAGTGAGTTTCTGTCTTGTCTGGGAGGCAGTACGCAGGGGTTTCCATTTCAGTTCAATCACCATGCCTTCGGCATGGAGCATTTGGCAATGGTTCTTTTCACGAAATTCGCAAGGTGAGTTGTTCTATATATTTCTCGCAAAGAACATTTTGGTTACAGGTCGTGGAGCAGTGTTCGGGCTATTACTAGGTGCAATTTTGGGAGTGACCATCGGTGTGATGATTTCAACCAATCGCTTATTGCGCAGAGCGTTACTTCCACTGGTTATTTCTGCTCAGACTGTACCTATCGTGGCAATTGCACCTGCCGTTGTACTTTTCTTCGGTACAGGAACGCTAAGTAAAACAGTTGTTGCGGGGTTTCTTACATTCTTTCCGGCTGCAGTAACTACAGCGCGTGGAATTCAGTCTGTTCCACTTGACTCCGTAAATCTGATGCGTACATACAACGCATCATGGTGGACGGTTTTGACGACAGTCAAAATTCCATTTGCATTACCACTGATTTTTGTAGGACTCGAAACATCTGCAGCCTTCTCGGTGGTCGGCGCAATTGTTGCTGAGCTGCCATTCGGATCCAAAAATGGTTTAGGCGTGATAATTCTTTCCTCTTGGCAGTTTTATACGATCGCCCCTCAGTCCTTGTATTGCACGGTGATCGGAACGTGTCTATTGGGAGCATTGATTGTTACTGTCATCAGAATTGCTGCTCGGTTTTCGGTTGGTGGTAGACAGCACGACTTTTAAAAGTTTTTAATTATTCATTTTCCAAAATATAAAGGGGTAGTAATATATGAGCAATCAACTTGGGCTAGAGGCGACCGGAGTTTCAAAAATATTTGATACTCCTACGGGGACACTGCATGCTGTCGACAATGTGAGTTTGAAGGTGCCAGCTGGCGAATTTATTTCAGTCATTGGGCCATCTGGTTGTGGTAAGTCAACGCTATTACGCATGTTCGCTGACCTGGATAGTGCTACGACTGGAGAGCTTTCTGTAGCAGGCATGCCGGCTGAAGACGCTCGACTACAACGAAAGTATGCCTTTGTTTTTCAAGCTCCAACTCTCCTGCCCTGGAAGTCGGTATTGAAGAATGTTGCTTTGCCGCTCAAAATAATGGGTAAGGGTAAAGAAGAAAGAGAAAAAGTTGCGCGAGAAATGATCAACTTAGTGGGCCTTGATGGGTTCGAGAATCGATTACCGTGGCAGCTCTCTGGTGGAATGCAACAACGAGTGTCGATTGCGCGCGCGCTTACAGTCCGTCCGCCAGTGCTGCTCATGGATGAGCCATTCGGCGCACTTGATGAAATTACGCGAGACAAAATGAACCAAGAACTGGTGAATCTTCGCGCAACGCAACACCAAACCGTCATGTTCATCACGCACAGTATTGCTGAGGCAGTATTTTTGTCTGACAGAGTAGTAGTGATGTCCGCACGCCCTGGTCGCATCATTGCCGATATCAAAATTGATCTGCCCGAGTGGCGTACTGCAGAGTCGAGACTCCATCCCAATTTCTCCGCGCATGTCACCGCGATCCGTGGTTTTCTAGTCGACGCATACAATGCGCCACAAAAGTAGGACTTCATGAAAAAGGAAACAAAATTTGTTTTTTGGATTTCAAGACTTGCTCCACCGATTCTTGCTTTTTCCATATTCATAGGTGCTTGGGAGTCCTATGTGTACTTAAAGGATATTTCAGTCATCTTGCTTCCTTCGCCGCACAGAGTCGTAGGTGAGTTCGTTAGTAATTTCTGGCAACTCAATAAATTTGCAAAAAATACATTCTTTCAGGCGACTATAGGTTTGGTTGTCGCAACCGTGTTCAGTGTCGTTTTGGCTGGAGCAACCTATTCATCCCGCAAAATTTCAAGGATGCTCGAAAATTATTCTGCGTTAGCCAAAGCTCTTCCGACTATTGCTATTTATCCAATCTGCACAGTCTTCTTTGGAATTGGAACTCAGGCAATTGTCGCAATTGTGACAATTGGCATTTTTCCAATTATGTTTTTGTACGTGCTCAGAGGATTTGCTGGAGTAAGCGAACACGACGCGTTAATGGAATCATTGTCAGCGGGAAGAATGCATCGTTTTGTTGATCTGGTATTGCCGCGTTCGGTTTCTTATCTAATGGCGGGTTTGCGAGCAGCTGCCCCTACGGCCATCATTATCGCCATTGTGGCCGAGTATTTTGGTGGCGAAGTGACAACACTTGGCGCTTTTATTCGTCGAGAGTCCTCAAACCTCCACACTCTTCGTATGTGGGGAGCAATTCTTGCCGCTTGCGTACTTGGTTTGGCAGTATTTGCTGGTGTAAGTCTGGTTGATCGATATTTTTCAAAATGGCGTCCAGCGAACGACTAACTCTACGAAAGAGGAATTAAAATGAATGATATAAAGTCACTTCCAGTCAGGTTTTTGTTTTCAATCACAGCTAATACTGGAGATCCGACGCCAGTTGTCATACCTCGAGGTGATGGAAATCTCACTATCGTGACGGTTATGTCTGGAGCGTTTGAAGGTCCATCAATCAAGGGCCGCGTCTTGCCTGTGGCGGGAGGTGACTGGATTTCAGTTCGTGGCGATGGTTCGATGCGTTTGGACGTGCGAATCGTGTTAGAAACTGACGACAAAGAGCTGATCTACATGACTTATGGCGGTGTTGGCCTTGCAACTGCCGATGGTGGTTTGTCATTGCGAACAACACCACAATTTGAAACAGCTTCAACGAAATACAGGTACCTCAATGCGATTCAAGCTGTTGCTACAGGCTCAGTAGGCCCAGGAACAGTTTCGTACGAAGTTTACGAATTGGTGTAAATATGGAAACAACCTCGCGAACAACAGATTTGGTGGCAAAGACTGTCACTATTTTGCGCGTGGTTGCGTCTAATCCGGGATGCGGGCTGAGTGAAATAGCTCGCACGTCTGGTATTCCAAAAGCAACTGCCTTGCGCATTCTGAATTCATTCAGAAATCAGTCAATTATTTGGCTCGACGAGAATAAGGAATATCGACTTGGACTCGGTGCACTAGCATTAAGTCCAGTTGGAGTTGACCGACGCATGATGGATGCGCAGGTGTTTGAGCAGCTCGAAAAATTGGCATTGGAAGTCGGAGAGACAACGGGTTTTGATGTCTTTGTTGGAGGATCTGTCGTGGTGCTCATTCAGGCTCCTGGTCCACAGTTGATTGGTCAAGTCCCAAACAAGGCGCCATTTAGTCAAGAGTCGTGGTGCACGGCAACTGGTCGACTGTTCTTATCAAATCTCTCTTCGGCAGAGTTAAAACAAAATCACAAGAGTGCGCTACAGGCGTTTGCGAAAAATCGTCCTGGTCGCAACCTTGGAGAAGAACTTGCTGTGATCAAGAATCAGGGCTACTCAACAACAGAAGGCGAGCTTGCTATTGGAGCGTCGGCGCTTGCTGTGCCTGTTTTTGACGGGAAAGAGATCGTTGCTGCGGTTTGGGCTGGAGGCCCAACAGAACGCTTCCGAAAGCATGACATGAAAAAGGTGAAGGATTCGTTGATGAAAACTTCAGCAACAATCGGTCAAGTTCTGGCTTCCACTTGGCCAGAAGCAGAAAGCTATTGGATTAAAGGAAACGCATCATGAAATCGTCCACAGAATTTCAAATAAGTTGCATCCAGACGCATCCAGAAATGCTGGAGGTGACAGACAATCTTGCGCGACAGGTTGAACTTGTTCGACAGGCAGCAAAGTCTGGCAGCAAACTCATTGTCTTACCCGAGTGCTCAACAACAGGGTGGGTTTTTAAATCAAGCGACGAAGCTCGCACGGTTGCAGAAGTTGTACCCGGCGGTGCAACATGCTCCACGTGGCAATCGCTATGCACCGAATTAGACATTTATATTGTGGCGGGCATTGTTGAAATTGATGAAGACAAACTATTTAACTCAGCCGTGTTGCTCTCTCCCGAGGGCTTCGTCGGCAAGTTTCGCAAAGCCCATTTGTGGGCACTCGAAAAAGAGGTCTACTCGCTTGGCGACCTTGGCTTTCCGGTCTTTGATACGCCGCTAGGTCGTATTGCCTTGCATATTTGCTATGACGGTTGGTTCTCTGAGGCCTACCGACTTCCTGCATTGGGTGGCGCCGACTTGCTCTGCGTGCCTTCCAATTGGGTTCCACTTCCTCAACAACCAACAAATGTCCCTGTGATGGCAAATATGTTGGTGATGACTCATGCGCACATGAACTTGATGTACATAGCAGTAGCAAGTCGTGTTGGCGTCGAGAGAAACCAGCCTTTCATTGGTTGTTCAATTATCGCTGACCACTCTGGTTGGCCGCTCGCTGGTCCTGCATCGGGCGACAAAGAGGAGATTATTTCCGCCGTTATTGATCCAATCGGATCACGGGCAATGCGCGATGGAAATCCTTTCAATCAACCATTGCTAGATCGCCGAACTGATGCGTACACAGTTGAGGAAAGAATTCTCGAGAAACGACATTCGTAAATGAAGTCGGGCAATGTTATTGACTTACTGAGTCAATTAGTTCAGATACCTTCAATTAATCCAACCTTAAATCCGCTGGGCAGCGAAGTTGCAATTGTTGAATATTGTGCTTCGATGTTGGCTGCACGCGGGTTTGAAGTCGAGTTGGTTCCGGTTTCTCCAGGCCGAACAAATGTGCTTGGTTGGATTCGAGGTGGCAAAAAGGGTCTGCTCGTGTGTGAATCACATCTCGACACTGTGCCCGAATCTCACGAATCATGTACATTCGGCATTCGAGACGGAAAAATGTACGGGCGCGGTTCATGCGACACGAAGGCGTCGGGTGCTGCAATGATCACTGCAATGCAGTCACTTGCAGCAGATGTTCGCTTTGAAGACCGGCCAACGATGGTCTTTGCCGGTGCAGTTGACGAAGAAGCGATGATGACAGGAGCAATCGCATTACTTCCTATACTCGCTAGCGCCGACATGGTGATTGTTGGTGAACCTACCGAACTCATTCCACTTCGTGCACACAATGGAATTCTGCGCTTCGATCTCACAGTAAGTGGTGAGACTGCACACAGTGCAATTGCAAATGCTGGAACCAATGCGATTGTGCATGCATCGCAACTGATCGTTAAGTTTGAACAACGTAAATCAGAATTGTTGAAACATGCTTTGCATCAACTGACTGGCCAGGGCACATTTACACTGACGCATATCACTGGTGGTGTGGCAACAAACATGGTGCCAGATCGATGTGAGCTGAGATTTGATCGTCGACTTGTTCCAGGCGAAGATGTCGAAGAGGTACTTCGAGGCGTCGATGCATTTCTTGAGGAATGCCGCGCTGAAGGAATAGATGTCGTTCGAAGCGCTCCAACAGTGAGTCGCAAGCCGATGGAGCTGAGTGCTCAGCATCGGCTGGTAACAACAGCACAAGATGTGTGCTCATGTTTTCGAGGTAAACCGGTAGTTGCAAGTGGTGCCACATTTTGTACAGATGCCAGTGTGTTCAGTGGCGAGTCAGGCATTCCGTGCATCATTTTGGGTCCTGGGAATATCGCTCAAGCACACGTGCCAGAAGAGTGGGTAGACCTCGCAGAGGTAGAAGCGGCAGTAGGTGTGTACTACGAGCTGCTGCAGTCATGGTTTACTCAGTGAACCAACGGTTCGTTAAAGACAGTCACTTGATAATGTTTAATTGTACGAAACCACAGAAAGTGAGTGCCAAATGGGCCTTCTAGAAGTACGAAAAGTTGTTGAGCGACTCGAGATAATTACACGAGAAAACGATCAACCCCTAGCTAAACCATTGCGTATCGCAATTGTTGCGGTCGTGTTTAAGAATCCATATCCGGCTGGTTACGTCGCAGATGTCGTAACTCTGGCCGACAAAGTTGCCGGCGAGGTTGGCGACATTCTTGGCGCGCGCACGATTGAGCTTCTTGGTGACAAAGCCGAGTCTTATGGCAAAGCAGCACTCGTGGGTACAGAGGGCGAAGTCGAACACGGTTCAGCAATTATCCATAACTTGCTCTTTGGAAATAAGTTTCGTGATGCAGCAGGCGGCAAAGAGTTACTTCCAGCAGCCGAAAAGGTGGGGGCTTATGGAACTTCAATTGATATTCCGATCAAGCACATGCTCGATGCCAAAACACGCTCACATCATCAGACAATTACCTTCCGTGTAGAAGACGCACCGTTGCCACGCGAGATCATGATCGCGTGTGTTGCGGCGAATGGTGGTCGTCCACTTGCCCGACTTGCCGCATTTGGTTCAGAGGTGAAGTAATGAGCGCTCAAACAGACCATGTCGAGCGTGACGCTGAGTGGATCAGCTCTGCTCACCGCGAATTCAATATCACTTCGTGGTCACCTCAATCAGGACCTATGCCGATGGTTATTGAAGGCGCACAAGGCTGCTGGTTTTGGGACAGCAATGGTAAGCGCTACCTAGATTTTCAATCTCAGTTGGTAAACCTCAATTTGGGTCACCAACATCCAGCGATCATCCAGGCGATCAAAGATCAAGCCGATCGCATGTGTTACATAGGACCATCAATGGCCAATGATGCACGCAGTGAACTCGCAGCCAAAATTGCAGAGGTAACACCAGGAGACTTGAAGCGAACGTTCTTTACAACGGGTGGCGCAGCAGCAATTGAGAACGCAATTCGTTTGGCTCGACACATGACTGGCCGACAAAAGGTCATTGCTCGTTACCGGTCATATCACGGTGCTACAACTGGTGCACTAGCTGTGACAGGTGAGCCGCGACATTGGCTTAATGAACCATCTCCTGCCGGAATTGTTCGCATGATGGATCCATATTGCTACCAGTGTCCAAACCGCAAGATTGAGCCATGTGGAATCTGTCAGGCAAAACCCCATGTTGAAGAAATTCTACAATATGAAAACCCAAACAATATTGCAGCAATCATTGTCGAACCGATTACTGGAACAAACGGAATCATTATTCCTCCAGATGGATATCTACAAGGACTGCGCGAGATCTGTGACAAGTACGGAATTGTGTTGATTTTTGATGAAGTCATGAGCGGATTTGGTCGCACTGGTAAATGGTTTGCCTGTGATCACTGGAATGTCACACCAGACATTTTGTGCGTCGCAAAAGGTCTCAATTCTGGCTATGTTCCACTTGGAGCAATGATTGTCAGTGCAAAGTACGAAAACTGGCTTGCCACCAATGCGTTTCCGGGAGGATTGACGTATAGCGGTCACCCTCTTGCATGTGCCACGGGCGTCGCTTCAATGCGCGTGTATCAGGAGGATCACGTCATCGAAAACGCAGCCGATCAGGGTGTTTACTTGAGCGAGCGATTGAACGCGATGATGAAGAAATATCCAGTGATGGGCGAGGTGCGCGGAAAAGGCTTGTTCTGGGCCATCGAATTGGTGAAGAATCGTGAAACCCACGAACCGTTTGTTCCATTTAACGCAAAGGGCGAACAGGCTCAACCGATGGCCAAATTGATGGCACATGCGATGAGCAAGGGTCTTTATCTTTCTTCATTCTCCAACATCATTAGGTTGTCGCCACCTCTCATCATTAATCGTCAAGAGATGTCCGATGCCTGCGACATTCTTGATGAACTCATGATGATGGCAAATGACTCACTGAAGAAGTAATTGTGTCAAAGTCAAAAGTCATTAAAAATGGAATTGTCGTTACTTCGGCACGAGAGTTTGTGGCAGACGTCCGTATTGAAAATGGAATTATTACGGGAATTGCTGAAAATGGCGGTCTGATTGGAGACGAGACCATCGATGCATCTGGTTGCTATGTCATTCCGGGCGGCATCGATACGCATACACATTTCGAAAATCCCACACTGGCTTTTACGACTCGTTCGACTGATGACTTTTACAACGGGACTGTTGCTGCAGCACTTGGTGGCACAACATGCATCATTGACTTTGTAAAAACTGAACCAGGAACGACACTTACCGAGTCATTCGAAGCACGTCGAGCAATTGCAGAGTCAAAATGCGTAATTGACTTTGGATTACATCCGGTTGTTCCAATCGGAACAACTGAAGCGAATGGTATTGATGAGTTGGAAGCGCTCGCAAAGAATCATGGGGCGATGAGCTGGAAACTCTTTATGGCTTATCCGGGCAGTCTCATGGTTGATGACCAAACTCTTATCGAAGTCATGAGATTGGCATCACGACTTGGCGTACTTCCAATACTCCACGCCGAGAACGGTCATATCGTGGCTGATGCAACTCGGCAATTGATTGAGTCAGGAAAGACAAGCGAACATTTCCATCACGACTCACATCCACATGTTGCAGAGGCCGAGGCTGTTTATCGAGCGATCTCTATTGGCGAATATGTCAAATCTCCGGTGTACATCGTTCATGTCTCAAGCGGCAGGGCAGCGGCAGAAATCGCGCGAGCAAAACAAAAGGGACAGCTCGTGTTTGGCGAAACCTGCCCTCAGTACTTGCTTACAAGCCTTGAAGATTACGAAGGCAAAGGTTTCCCAGCAGCTGCGTATGTATGTTCTCCACCTATCCGCGAGCGCAGCAATCAGGGAGCATTGTGGGCGGCGCTCAAGTCGGGCGATCTTGACACTCTCGCTACCGACCATGCTCCATTTTCTATGTGTGAAGAGGCTTGTTTTCCTCCGCAGAAGTCAAACGGAAAGGGTTACTTCCCGCATATTCCTAACGGTGTTCCTGGCGTCGAAGAACGATTGATGGTGATGTATGAATCTGGTGTTGTAGGAAAACAGTTTGATATGAAGAAGTTTGTCGAACTCACTGCAACGAAGCCCGCCAAGCTTTTTGGGCTCTACCCACAAAAAGGAGAAATCCGTGTTGGGGCTGATGCCGACATCGTTATCTGGAATCCGAAAGCATCGCGAGTACTTACTTCCGAGACATTGCAAAGCAAGGCTGGTTACACGCTGTACGAAGGACAACAAGTGAGCGGTAGTCCAACCTATGTTTTGTCGCGAGGCGAGACGTTGGTGTCGCCATCAACTCAAGAAATGACAGCAGGACGCGGTCGTTATCTACATCGAACAGCAACAGTGATTGACAATTAGAAATATGCGACAAACCAAAAATCGGAGTCAGAAATGAAACTTCCAATCGGTCTTCACGTCGGTGAGCGACTCTCACTAGAGCAGACATTATGGCAAGCGCAGTTGGCCGACAGTAGTGGCTTTGAAGCAGTATGGGTTGCCGAAGGAAGAATGGCACGGGATGGAATTGTTCCGGCTGCAGTAATCGCGCATCAAACAAAGAACATCAAGATTGGTACCGGCGTTATCAATAACAAGAGTCGCATTGCCCCACTTACGGCAGTCACGTTTAAAACACTTGATGAATATGCCCCAAATCGAATCATTCTGGGAATTGGTGCATGGTGGGAGCCACTTGCTACAAAGCTCGGGGCACCGCTTCACAAACCACTCGCAAGTATGCGCGAATACATCACCGTGTTGCAGGCGTTTTTCAGAAACGAGTTAGTCGAATTTGAAGGTGAGTTTGTTCAGGTTCGTGGCGCACGCTTCGACAGCATGTATCGCGAAAACAAGCCAGTGTATATGCCGATCTATGTTGGTGCAGTCGGCATGAAGATGCTGCAACTCTCTGGAGAGATCAGTGATGGAGTACTGCTTGATTTCTTGCTTCCACCGAGTTATATGGTCGATGCATCGGCTGCGATGCAAACCGGTATCGGATTGCGTAAAGATGGCAAAAAAGAGATCGATGTGACGATGATCGTTTCCTGCAGCGTCAACGACGTTGACCCACGCGAAGCAATAGATGCTTGTAAGGCATTTCTCACGCTCTATCTCATGCAGCAACCGCATATCGCCGAGCATTGCGGTGTTGATCCCGAGTTGGTAGATCGACTCAAGAAAATTGCTGGCTGGCCAGCAACTCCGGAGGATGTGAAGCGGGCAATGGTATTGGTTTCAGATGAGCTTGTTCACCGAGTGACAGCGTGTGGAACTACCGACATGGTGATAAGTAAACTCAATGAGTATCGAGATGCTGGTGTGCGATGCCCGGTCGTGTCGACACTGGGAGATAAAGAGCAAACACTGAAGTCGATTGCGAAGGCACTTTCATGAAAATTACAGTTGCGGCAATCCAGTTGCAGGCGTCTAATTCGTTAGACGACAACATTTCACAGGCCCGCCAGCAGGTACTTTCTGCCACCAGCAATGGTGCACGAGTGATTGTGATGCCAGAGATCTTTTCTGCTCCGTTTGTAACAGGCGAAGTGGACCTCAATTATTTTTCGTGGGCAGAGCCAATGATGGGGCCCACAAACTCAATGATCGCGAAGATTTCTCAAGATACGAAAACAACGATCGTTTCATCGTTTTTCGAAGCCAGCGGTGTTGACGGTGTGTTCCACAACACGGCTGTCACATTTCATGAAGGTCAGATAGTTCACACGTATCGAAAGTCGCATCTGCCATTTTCAAATGCGTTTCCCGAAAAATTCTATTTTCGACCAGGTAATGAAGCACCTTCAGCGGTGCAATGCGGAGATGTCAAAGTAGGCACGATTATTTGTTACGAACGACATTTTCCAGAGTTAGGAAGACTTGTTGCTCTTGCCGGTGGCCAGCTGATGGCAGTTCCGGTTGCCTGCGCCAGTGCACCTACACGTGAGGTATTTCAGATCGAGTTGCGTGCGCAAGCGATTTTTAATGAACTTTTTGTGGTGTGCGCAAATCGTGTTGGACAGGAAGACACCAAGACGTATTACGGTACGAGTGCAATTTATGGCCCAGATGGTGCAATATTGGCTCAGGGTTCAATTGACCATGTTGAAGTAGTTGCATGCGAGATTGATACTGAAGCAGTACAAACTCGCCGAACTGTGTTGCCATTTTTGCGTGATCGCCGAGCCGATTTATATGGTGGATTGATTTCTTAAACCGTTTGTCGACTCGGGAACGATCTAGCGACCCTTCAATATAAGAATTGTCAAAACTGTCAGCGTCCCGACGTAATGAATGCGCATGTTGTTTCTTTTAATCGTCATTAGCTCTCGAAAACTTTTGTCTATCTTTGCAAAAATCTCATCAAACGCTCGTTGCTGTTTTGTG
>Ga0114969_10002927_pt1 | contig 13893 bp, 15 predicted proteins | sample M_130807_MF_Meta_FD_87316 | JGI IMG/M metagenome (GOLD analysis project Ga0114969, IMG submission 87316) | Freshwater microbial communities from Lake Montjoie, Canada to study carbon cycling - M_130807_MF_MetaG | ecosystem: Environmental > Aquatic > Freshwater > Lake | place: Lake Montjoie...
ATTCCATATTATTTTTATTATTTTTATAGTTTATATATTATAAAAATAACTCTCTTTAGTAATTTCTGATTAGTAATTCATTATAATGACTTCATCAGTTTCTTTTTTACCAACTCTAGAAACTTTATTATAGTCGAATTTAAGAATTTTGTGATTAAATTTATCTTTGATTAGATTACTTAACAACTTACAAGTTTCACCATTGTGATTAAGAACACCTGATATCATAAACGATGATCCTTTTCTATCTATGTCTAATAAATAATTATAAAGTTTATCATCGTCATCTTTTTTCCAATAAGCATTATAACCAGCTTCTGTATTAGAATAAGGAGGATCGGCATAAACCATAACTTTATTCGATGATATGTTTACATTATTAAAAGTATCAGATGTAAATCTAATTTTATCTTTATATTGTCTAATGTGTTCTGTAAACAATTCTACTTTCTTTTGAGTTGAACTATTCCAAGTTCTTTTACCAAAGGTTTGATTGAACTTAAACTTTTGATTAAATCTCATCATATTTGATGTACAAGAGAGCATTAAAGCCCATAACTTATCAGATGATGGATTTAAGTTGTAATCGTCTCTAAGTCTACCAAATGCCTCCGCATCTGTTTTATCAGGACATATAGATTTTGTTAAGTCAATAACATCATCGCTATTTAATAAGTCTTGGTGAATTCCCACTAAATCTTTTATGATATCGTTTGCTAATATCTTTTCGTACTTATCAACAACATTAGTGTAAACAGAACCACCACCCATAAATAAATCTACAAAGTATGGTTTAGTATAATCAAACTCAGGAAGTATTTGTTCGAGTAGTTTAAATTTTGAACCGGTATAGTTGAATGGAGTTTCTATCATAATAAAAATATAGTAATTCTATTTATTAAGTAAATAGTTTAATGTAATTTCTCTTTCCTCTAATAGTAATTTGAAGTACTTTCCTACTAGATTTAGATGACATGCTAAATTAGTTTCTATGAAAGATATAGCATTTACTTCACATCTAGTCATTTCATCAATATCATATGAATAATCTAATATTGCTGAGATAGTGTATCTGTTACCAACTACTAACCCTTTATCTAAGAAATTATCTCCTCCTAAATAAATTAGAATATCTCCTTTATTTAATTTCATATTATTATAATTAGATATTGGTATAAGTTTATAAAAAAACCCATCTAATAAGACGGGTTTTTAATTTATTCAATATTAAAATTCTTTCTTAGAACCTCAAAGGATAAATCTCTTTGTTTATTAATATATCTTATAGAACCACTGGTCTTTATAATACCGAGACCATTCATTACTTTTAAGAAGTCTGTAATGTCTCTTGGTAAGACAATGATATCATTTACTTTACACATATCAATGATTGCTTTGTTACCTGGTAACTTTTGATTCATTTTAGCATCTTCGGTATAGATAATATCAAGTACTTGGTCATACAACATCCACTTTTGATAGTTAGGATCTTTTTCAATCTTATCTCTAAACTCTCTATAAGAACGGAATTTATAGTACTCATTAAAGAAAACGCCAGCCAAGATAACAATCTCAATTAAGGTAGAAATTAAGATAAATGCTAATGAGTTGGAACTATTATCTTTTTTCTTATCTTCTGTGTCTGCACTAATCTCGGTTTCATGTTCTTTTATTTTAGTAGTAAGTTCTTGTTTAGTAGAATTAACATCACCTTCAAGTTTAATAATATCTAATTTCAAAGCTTCTTTCTCAGATTTCAAATCTTTGATTCTACTTTTTTGCGAACGTGACGGTGGTTGAATAGCTTCAAGTTCAGTTTGTTCTTTATCTTTAGTATCAATCTTGTCTTTATCTGTTTTAATCTCTGTTTCAATTTCAGAAATTTTAACATTATAAACATTAGTTAGACTATCATTATATTGAACTAAGATTTCTTTTTTATTACTATCAATTGAATCTTCTTTAGAAGAGAATTCTTTAGCACCACTAATAGATGAATAAAAAGAAATACCAATTATTGTTACACTTAGTAAGAATAAAGGTAGAACATCTTTTGTGAATCCCTTAAACTTTAGATATTGAATACTGAACTTATCAAATATATCTCTCTTTAATAATTCTAATCCACCTAATATAATAACAGAAGCTATAAATACAGCCGCTGGACTACCAGTCATTGCTCCTGATAAAATCTTTGACAACATAAAGTAAGCCAAGAATATAGAAGCAAAGTGACCGAATATAGATAATAATAACATTACTACATTAATGGTTTTATAACCTTTGTTAAAGTTTTGACCATTTATCTTTTCTTCTAATTTTCTAAATTCGTTAATCTTCATTTTCTTTTAATATAATTTTTCCTGACCATCTTTCTTTAAGAGTGAGTTTTCTATTTCTCATAGAGTCTATAATATTTTGTCTTTCTGCAATTTGAGATAATAATAAATTTGATTCATTTTTTAGTGAATTAATCTCATTCTCTAAAAGTTTAATATTACCTTCAGCGTCTATTTTATTTCTTTCAAATCTACCTTGATGTAATCTATAAAAATATCTCCATTTTAATAAAAGATATTTTAATTCATCTGGTGAATAACTATCTTCAAAGTCCGAAGTCATTAAAAAGTCTAATATCTCATCGTCTGTCAGTTCCGAAATCATACTACTATATATATTTTTTTAAAGACCAATCTCAAATACTTCTTTGATCTTATTGTTTTTTATTATATCTAAAACTCTTGATTTGTTTTTATACTTCCTATTATGTCCTAGATGTTCAGATAATTCGGTTGATTCATTACTTGATAACTCATCAAATTCAATAACTCTTAATAGGTTATTACAATCTAACAACGATTGGTCTATTTCAGATTCATCTTCTACATTAAAAATAGTTACAACACTTACTTGTAAATTATCTGATAGAAACCCATCAACCATTTGTAGTAAGTTATTTGAAACTATATTCGATCTAGTATAAACTTCACCTAATAACATTTCACAATCATCGATTACTATAACAGGTCTGTCATATCTTTTAAGGAATTTTCTAAAATCTGGATTATTTATAGTGTGGTCTATCATATTATTTGGGATGAAAATCACTATTCTATCCAATTTACTTGCTATATAATTTATAACTGATGTTTTACCATATCCTCTATCACCATAAAGAACACTCAATCCTTTGTTAGAATTTTTCATATCCTTGACAAGTTTATTAATATCTTTAAGAGTTGATTTTGAATAGTAAAGTCCAAAATTATCTAAATCAAACTCAGTGTCAATTGGTTCTATTTCTAATCCATTTTGTGTAACTGATATTATATTCAAATTATTAACATCATCATCATCAAAGTTAACCAAACAAGAATTTAATTCTTCAATGATATCTTGAACTTTCTCAGACTCTTCTTCACTTGAGTAAAAGAAAGTTACTTCATTTACCATTGAATTCTCAGAGTTCCTATCAATTATGATATAAGAACAATAGATTTTAGATTCTTCTATTGAAATAAACGATTTCATATTAACGATAAGTTCTTCTTCGCCATTTAATACTTCAATAAAGTTAGTGCTCTGTGTTTTATACTTTGAAACAACTTCATCAAACAACTTTGATGAGTAACTATTATGAATTAGTATTTTATTCGGTCTAGTTGAAAATACTTGCCAGCAATATAGAAAGTCATTTAACTCAGCATCATCTTCATTGATATTTAAGTTAAATGTTGGATTTTGGTTTATTAAGTTTTTATTTTTCAAAGTTAAAAAAATGATTTTTATTTTTTATATATAATCTATTAAAATTTTATGATATGAAACAAGATGTAGATTCTATCCTTCTCGCTAATTACTACTTTATAAAATGTAAAGTAGAAAATCCGTTATGTCATAAAACTGAGTTAGCGAGAAAGTATCTAGTCGCTAAAATAAAAGGAGTTCTGTCTGATAGAAAATCTAAATTAGAAAATCAAACAAACAAAGAACTCATCAGTATTAAATAGAAGGACCTTCTATTTGAGTTGAATCTGTTTGAATTGCATCAATTGGACTTACAATTTTATTAACATCTTGATTATTCTCAAACAAACCTTTTTCTTGTTCTTGTTTAATTAGATTCATAATGAACTCTCTTTGAAATTTCTGAGCTCTATCTTTATCTTGTTTGATTTTATTGTTTCTCGCTTGAATTTTTCTTCTGTGTTCTTTAGCTGCTTTTCCCATTATATTATTTTTAAGTTTTTATTTATATATTGAGTAATGTCAAATGTTTACTAGAATTTATAATTATATCCAATATCTTGATTGTCTGATATGAACTTCTGAAGTTGTTCATAATTTAAATCTTTAACAAGAGTCCCATCATCTAAGGTAACATCATAAATGAATCCATCCTCTGCTGGTCCACTAGAATTTACTAAACCAGGTGAAATTGGCACCAACTCACCAGTCTCTCTATTTACTTCAAATTTCGCATCACCTTTCGGAGTATCACCATTTAACAATTTATTAAGTTCATCCGCGTCCATTTGACCAGGGTCTTTAGACTTACTACAAAGTTTTATATGTGGTGGTGGTATTATAGCTTCTATTCCAAGTGTTGACCATATAAAATCAATTATACCATTTATAATCTTCTCTATCATACAAATGAATGGCCAAAATAACTTAAATGGTCTATCAGGCATTTCTCTAAATTGTCTTGCTGTATATGTCGGTAGTTTTGGCATAAACGGCATACTTAGAAACTCATCAAGATTAGCCAAATCAAAATCATCAGGTATTGAAAATTTGCCTTTAGGTGACGCATCTTTATACTCTTGGTCAGTTGGTAGGTCTTTCCCATTTGGAATACCCGGAGTATCCGGTATATCTGTTGGTGGTTTTGGATTTGGGATAGTTGCTTTTGACAACCATTCTGTTATCTTGTCTGGATTAAATTTTATACCAGCCAACTCAAGAATACCTTTTGGTGTAAAGAACTTCATTATCCAACTAAATGATAGAAACTCAGCCATCTTTGCAGGTAAAGTCATTGGGTTGGTTAAACTCTTAAAGAAATCCATAAGCCATTCAATAATACCAGCTATTATTTTTATAGGTAGAGTTACCAATCCTAATAACATTTTCAATAGTGGTTGTGAACTATCATTCATAGCCGCTAATTTCTTTTTCAAATCTTTTTTCTTAGATTTAAGTGCTTCATTAGTTGGATCGTTCTTTATAGCATTATTTAACTTTTCAAGTGCAACTTGTGCATCTAAACTAGTCATTAAATCTGGGTTAGATGCAATAATATCATCAACACTTTTTAATAAGTTTTCAGTTTCTAAATCAATGTATATGTAATTATAATTCACACCATTTATAAATGAACCGGTTGAATATCTAACATCTATTATCTCATATGAGCTACCATCATTAGGATTTAATTTACCATCTCCAGGATAACTTTTATCTAAGTCCAGTGGCTTAGCAACATCTTTTAAATCAGATACAGAAAGTGGTGCTATACCATCTGATCCAGGACCTTTATATTCTTTTAGTGATCCTTTTAAGAATTGTTGCATATTCTTTGCTTTTGAATTTGGTAAATCAGCTGAGAATATTAATTTTATAGGTGGTTTCGATTCAGCGATTCCAGCAAAGTTCATTTCTATTCCAAAAGGTATTTTCTTACCTAAAATCTCAAGTGGTAACATAGCAACACCATCTAGTAAGAATTTAAATCTACCTTTAGTATCTACAAAAACATGATTATGTAATGGTGAATTCTTGAATATATCTTTTAATTGACTTGATAACTCGGATGCTTTCATATTTGCTGAACCAGCAGCGTCTTTTGCTGAACTAGTGGTATCTCCTACAACCGGTGGAACGCCTCCGCCACCTGTAATAGGACCCGGCCCACCTTTTGATTTTGCAATTTTTCCAGCAGCTTCAAAAGCCCCAAATGATTCTTTTGAAAAAATTGTAAACCCTTCACCCATTTTTTCTTTTATAATCTCAACAACAAAGCTAGCTGGATTTTTAAATAATTCCAATAGTTTCTTTATGGCTGGTATTAATTTTGAAAATATATCAACCAATATTGATACAAACACTTTTATAGCACCAATAGCATGTGGTAGTCTATAATAATCACCACCTGAGCCACTTGCTGGTGGATTCTGATTAGCACTTCCACCCGGTGTGTTATTTCCAGATTGTGTATTTTTATCTGTTAAAACACCTTCAATGATATAATAAGATTCAGTATCTAAATCTGTAAGCATATATCTTTTTATAATATCAATCTCTTGTGGATTACTAGCATCACCAGACCCATATTTACCCAAAGAGAATAGTTCGGGTTTTTTCAAAAAGTCATTTGTTACTTTACCTGGGTCAATTACTTTTCCATATGGGAAATCCCCAGATGTTATATTTATTCTAAACTTTGGAATAATCACATCAGTTACAACAACTGGTAGATCACCACCAACATTACCATAGGTATCTGTTGGTTCTGTAGTACTTGGAACACCATTTTGTGTTATAGAAATTGTTCTCTCTGTGTTAAATGCTGGTAAGTTATCTTTGTTATAAGATTTTTCTAAATAAATCCATCTCTCTATTTTACCATTAGTAACTATTACTCTTGAATTATCATTTAATAAAACTATTGGATTTGATGGAATACTAAATGTTCTTCTATTTTCAAATAAAACTTTTAATTTTATACCAATTGTAGATGTAGCACCACTAGAACTATTAGTATATGTATATGTATATAAAGCTTCATTATTTGCTAAATAGGTTTTGAATAAAGTATCTATATTAAATGTTCCTAAATTTGATAAAACATAATCATAAGCATTAAATGTAGTTGACGCAGTTCCTGATGCGGTACCTGATGTTGTAGTTGTAGCACCAGTTGTAGCAGTAACAGATAATCCATTAGATGTCCAACTATCTGATGTTTGACTACCATCAAATGAAAATTCTCTATAAGTAAATTCTGATCCAGTCTTTACTACCTCAGCATATTTACCAGTTGAAACACTATATATCTCAGAGCTTATTGTAGAATAGTAAACACTTGGTAACTTACTATTTATTTTTACTTTATAAACATTATTATTTTGAATAGAAGGTTCTTCATTAGGGTCTGTTAAGTTAGCCTTATAATAGTTCCAGTTATCTAATGTGTAATATGGAGCATCATTAATTACTATTGGTGTTTCTGAATTTTTCTGTATCTCTATATCAAATAAAGAATTATCAGATATTTTGAATATTGTTTTATTTTTTATGAATGATTTTATATCTGACTTTATTTCAGGTTCACTCTTACCTTCTTCATATTCAATTTTAGTAGTTGGATCAATTCTAATAACTTTAACTTCATAGTCTGATTCAGGTTCTATCCAAATATATCCTGGTTGTTTACCTTGTGATATAGCATAAGCTTTTAACTTTTCATCATTAGCAGCTGCCTCATCAAATATTTGATAAGGCTTTAATGATTTTTTCATTGCTTCTGGAAAAGCAGAATTACCATTCACTGGTCTATAAACAGATGTTTTTGACTGACCATATAAAAATACATTTTCTAAGTGTGATGGTACATCAAGTTTAGATAGGATCGTAGAAGTTGATTCATTTTTTTCCACTTGAGTTAGTCCATCAGCTTGATTCATTCTAAATCTTGTCAAATCACCCATAAAGTTTTTATACTCAGTAACTTCAACAGCATCAAATCCTACTATGTAAAGATCTCCTTCTAAGGCATCTTGACCATTCAAAATATTTTTATCTCCTTTTTTATATGTCTTATGTGACCATGATGTATCTCCATCATTCGGTGGTTGTGTTTTACTATCTTGAGTGTTATTCTCATTACCACCTTTCTTCCATCTATAAATAGGAGTTCCAAAACTTGGCCAAACATAGGCACCATTTTGAAACCTCCACTTAGGTGATTCTAAAATCCAACTTGCTGCTTTATATGTTGTGTTTTCTTTTTCTGGTGTGCCATCATTTTTTAATCCAAGACTTTGTAATAATTTTTCTGGGTTTAGTGGAACTCCTTTACTATCAAAAATACCAAATATTATATTTTGAGGTTTATACTTTGAGTAAGGATCTCCATCATCATCTAATCCTAAATCAACTGGAGAATCTTTTGGGTCTTCATAAGCTGGTAGATCAATATATTTATATTTATAACTAAGTTGAGGTATGAAAACACCGGTTGAGTATACGGTTGATATTACTTCCCATAATTTATTACCATCAGCATCTTGATTAGTTCCATCAGCACCCACACTCGCTGTTGCTCCAGCATTGTCTTTATTATTACCATTGTTATTTCCGGTATCTCTTGTTGCCACACCAGTTGCACTAATATCTACTTTAGCCCCTTTTTTTGCAATACCATTTAGTTTGCCAAGAGCATCTTTAATTTCTTTACCACTTTGATATCCAATGGCTTTAGACCTACCTTCAGGTACACCATTATTACCAACCGGTTTTTGTGATTGTGTTGTTAGTGGACTAGGTGATAAAAGTGGCATTACTCTAGCAATAATATCTTCTATCTTTGCAATATTTCCTATAACAAGTTTAGCTATTTCAAAGTAAGGTTTTTGTGTTTCAAATATTGATGTTAATACGGTTTTTTCAAAACCATTAAATCCGATACCATCCATTTTAGGAACTTTAATATCATCTTTTGGCATTTTTAATTTACCATCCTTCTTATATTTCTTTACATCAGTAACTTCTGATCCAGATATTTCAGAAAACTTTTTGAATACTTTCTCATCTTTACTAGCAATTGGATGATTAAAGTTCTTTAATAAAGATTCTTGCATCATTTTATTTGCAATACCTATATCACCTTTAATAAAACTTTGAAGAAAATCAATATTTGGAACTAATAATGGATAAGAAGCTGTAATACCAACAACTTTAGAAATCTCTGAAGGTTTTTTTGTTAGTGGTGGAAATGCTAAAGAAACATGATATTTACCATCGAAATAAAGTGGAAAACCAGCAGGAAAACCCATAAATTATTAAATTTTAAGATATATATTATGTGATAGTATATCCCTAAATTTATTCTATCTCACCTGATTGTTTTTTAGTGATTATATAATTAAAGTTATCAGCTAACTCAAATTTATACTTAGAAGAAAGTTTACCTGACATCTCACCACTAGAGAACTTAATTATAATAAACATCTCAATAAGAGTTTGGTCATCTAACTCAAGTTTTATTCTGAACTTAAAGTCATTATTTTCTTCTTCTTCACTTACATTAAAGTTTACGTGGTAATCAAATTTAATATTAAGGTCATCATAGTTTTCTCTAAAGAATTCTCTTGAAGGAACCATATGGAAAACATCACCTCTATTACCTAAGAAATAGATTGGTCTTTCTAAACAACCCATTTTCTCAACTATTGTTTTAAATATCTTCATCTTAACAGTACCACCTGCCAATTTCCAATCATCTTCTACTTTTTTTATATCTTCAACGTGATTTGATTTTAATGAAGTAGTGAATAAATTTTCAAGTATCTTAGAATTTAAGATGACAACTTTAGTTTCCATCCATTCCTTGAAAACTCTTTGAGTATCCATAAAACAATTATCTTTACTCTTCCATATCTCAGTCATTAAGTCAGCGAACTTAAGTATGTTTTTATCAAACTCTTTAATAAATTCTCCTAGATATTTAAATTTCGGATCTTTGTGTCTTATATCAAAGTATTCAAAATATCCAATATCATCAATTCTTCTCGGATCAATAAACTTTTCTATATGTTGTTGAATATTCTTATTTGCATTTTCATAGATTGTCTTTATCCATTGTTGCGTCAACTTATCCCATTTAGGTAAGTATTCTTCTTTGTATAACTTATCAATATCAGCACCAATTAAATCATCAGCAAATAAATTGAAAGAAGCTGTTTTCTGAGTTGAAAGATTTTTATTTAAATAAAAACTAAATTGTCTACCATCATTTAACTCAATTACTATATCTTCTTGATGGTCACTATCTTTATTTGGGCCAATCCAATAAATATTTCTTATCAAATCAGATTCAAGTTTTTGGTCTGGTAAAAGTTTATCTATAATGTTTCTAGCTGTTATTCTAGAATTGGCTAGTTTATCCCAATTTTTTTCAATATCAAATTCAATTGATTCGAAAGCTAAATTTACTTTAGACATTTCGTCATCAGAAACACATTTATCTCCTTCGAATCTACCAAGATTTAATCTATTTTTTGCTAAAATAAGATTCTTTAAGTCTGTTATAAATATATCAGAATTTTCAGAGTATCTTGCTTTTAGACCTCTATCTAGTATATTATCAAGAAACTCGTTGTTTAATAATACCATACAAGTACATATTTCTCCTACTAAATTTTTATAGGACACTTTCTCTTGTCTGGATTCTTTGAATAATTTATAACCTCTTAACCATTTCATTGGATTTGTGTTGTAGTATTTTAATATATATATTAAATTAATTAATTCTTTTTTAATGAGAGTGATAAAAAAATACCAAGAGTTCAAAGAATCTATATTTATAGACTTAGGAATGCTATCTGTTGATATATTAGAATCAATGAATATATGGCATGATGTACTACTTTCAGCTATATCAGCGGAAGAAAAAGATATGTTTGATACTCTTAAACTTACTAAAGATTTTTATAATGGAAGATTGTCTCTTGACTTCTTATCAGATAATATTGAGTTTATAAATTCTTTATCATCTATAGCACTTAAAAAATCTCAAATTCAAAACACGGATGATTTTCAAACATTTGTAAATAAACCTTGTAAATTTATGTTTATTTATAATAGTGAAAGTAATGAATTGGAGAATCCAGTTTTTATTTTATTTCAAACCTGGAATGAAACATTAAAAGAATGGGATGATGTTAAGTTATTTAAGATTAATGGAGATGTTAAGAAGTTCTATGATAAGTTGTCTAGTAAGGTAATTGAAGTTACTGATGGTGATGAAAACTATATCTATCAAACATCTAATGGTAATGATTGGGAACTTCAAAATCTAGACAAGGAAAATGATATTTATAAAAGATTCTTTAGAAAAGATGAATTACAAAAACTTCTTTCTGATAGAAAAGTTAGTGTTAGTATTATTTAACTATCTAATTGCATCTTTATATAAGATAAAACTATTTGTTCTTTTTCCTTTTCATTATCACTATGATACCATCGCCAAGTTAGTGTTGATTCCATAAATGATATTCTATTCTTCAAATTATTAATTTTATCAGTAATCATTTCATTGTCTCTATCATCAATCTCATAAGTTATACCTAACTCATCACAGATATAGTATATTCCAGTTATATCACTATTTTTATAGAATTTTGTTGATCTCAAATATAAATCATTTAGTTTTTCACTTGCAATTTTATCTGGATGTGTTAGTTTAGCTATATCTCTATAAAGTTTTCTCATTTTAATTTCTTTAGGATTAACCTCGTTAAAAACAACCTCTTCGTTGATAAACTCTTCTACAAGGATATCTTCTTCTACCTCTAATTCTACTTCTTTTTCTAAAGACTCTTTAATTTTTTCAGTAAATATTGATTCAGTTCTTTTATTATTCTTTTTATCAATAACATCTTTTAACATAGGATGTTTATCTAATAAATCATTAACACTTTTAATAAAATTGATATCTGCTTCAAAAACTATTTCATTTTTGTAATTGAAATCAGATTCTATGAAGTCAAGTTCTTTTAATAATTTTTTTACTTCTAGTTGTTTTAACTTACTCATTGAGATTTTCTAATTTTAATAAATTATATATAATCTAAACACGTATTTGTTCGTAAAAAATTATGAGTGAGGATAGAATAAAAAAATTTGGGGATTTTATGTCAAGTTCAAAAGTTAGAAGATTTATGGACCATATGGTTATTAAAGGAAGTCACAAGACTTGGATCCTTGGTAAATCAAAAGACTTTGAACTACATATTTATTATACACCTATGAAAAAAAGTATAATCGATATGAAAATATATCCGGATATGAATATAGATGAACTAAAGTTAACATTCAGAGTAGGTGATAAAATAGATTTAGTTAGAGATTGGGTAGAAAAGAATAAATATGAAATAACAGCTGAGATAAGCAGATTTAATTAATAATATATACAATATGAAAGAAATGTCACTATATCAATTATACTCTATAAGAGAGAAAATGGAACAAGAAAATGATTCCAATAGTAGAAACTATATTAAACTTTGTGAAGAGATATCTAACATAGAAAAAATAATGGAAGATACTTCAGCTACTGGTGGACCCGGTGGTTCAGTTGGTGGAATGGGAGCTGTTGTTTCAGCACAACCTTCAGGATTAGCTGGTCAAACAATTGGTACTAGTTGGGCATCAGGTGGTGGTACAGTTGGTTCAGGTGATATATCTGTTCCTTATAATCCAGGTGGTTCTAATAGAATGCAACAAAAGATTCCAGTAATGGGTTCTAATCACGGTCCAAGAACTGGTAAGAAATCAAGAGAAAAGAAATTAGATATAAAAGCACTTAAAGATGTTTTTGCTAGAAGACAGGATTTCACAGCGGGTCAAACTAGAAGTGGTGAAAAGAAAGTAATGAGTTTTGATAACTTCAAAAAAGATGATGTAAATAAAATTAAAAAAGAATCACTTAATGAGTCACTTAACGACATAGTTATGGTAGATGTTAATTTTGGAACTCCTATAATAGCTTTTCAAAAAGATGTTGATAATGATAAATTATCTTTAATGGATGGTTATTTTAGCGGAACTGCTATAATTGGAAGTGATAAGTCAGAAGACAGAGGTTCTGTGGATTTCAGTTCTCCATTTCACAAAGGTCAAGTTTTACACGATGATGAAGATGAAGAGGTTGAAGAATTAGATTTCAAATTTCATAATAATATATCAAAATCTATTATTAGAGAATACTTAGATAAATATGTTAGTAAACACTACAACCCTGGGTTCAAAATAGTTAAAATTTATTATCACTAATGAAACATTTAAAGAAATTTAATGAGTCAGATTCAATTTTACCAGAATCACAAATTAAATCAATACCTGCTCAAAAAAGATATAGCCATATAAAATATGGGTATAAAGATAATGCTTTATTTATGTCATTTGATCCAAGTAGAAAAGTTATTTCATTTGAGACAGCGGATAATGGAGTTGATATATCTGACATATCAAAGATTGAAGATATAATTAATTTTCTAATGGATGAAAAAGATAAATTGATGTAATATGAAAAACTTAAAAACTTTTGAATCGTTCGGTATGCACCGAGATAAATGTGATAGATGTGGTGAATCAACCAACGGATCTACAACGATGTCTATTTTCAATGAAGATGTTATTTGCATGGATTGTAAAAAAGAGGAAAAGAATGATCCAGAATATGATGCAGCTGTTAAAGCTGAATATGAAGAAACTATGAAAGGTAATAGAAACTTCACAGGAGCAATTCCTAATTATACTCCAATTAAAAGAAAATAAACTTTTTAACAATTTCCTTTTATAATAAGAAAATATTATTATATTAAAAATGAATAAAGAAGAGTTTTTGAATTCTAGAGTTTTTGACCCCAATAAGAAAGAGAAACTTATTCTACTTGGTAAGTCCGGATCTGGTAAAGATTTTCTAATGAGGAAGCTTCTTGAAAAGAAACTGAGAGGATGTCTAAAGATGACTACTAGACCTCCAAGAAAGCATGAAATACAATGGGTAACATACGAGTTTGTAGCAGATTGGACCTTCAAAGAAAAGATTGACAATGATGAGTTTTTAGTTTATCAAACATTTGAAGTTACTCCAGAAGGAAAAGA
>Ga0114969_10002929_pt1 | contig 13891 bp, 19 predicted proteins | sample M_130807_MF_Meta_FD_87316 | JGI IMG/M metagenome (GOLD analysis project Ga0114969, IMG submission 87316) | Freshwater microbial communities from Lake Montjoie, Canada to study carbon cycling - M_130807_MF_MetaG | ecosystem: Environmental > Aquatic > Freshwater > Lake | place: Lake Montjoie...
ATAGCTGTCGCGTCCCACCATATAGTTACTATACTTGTCGTGATGGTGCTCTTTCCCTGAACTATCTTTAACTGTGATAGTGCTGTCATCAATTTTGCTTACTGTGCCGGCGGCTGAAGCCCTAAGACTCACATGCTTTCCAAACTGACTAACAAAACTTTCGCTATCCTCACCTTTAGGGGATGCTTGTACCAAAGGAGCTTCGCGGTTGACCAAAGTCATGGCCTGTAACGAAGATTTGTCGCCGATAAGCACACGGGCACCAGACACAGAGCTTAGCCCAGGAATCAGGTTTGTTACAGGGCTAAAAAAATGAGAAGGGTCTGGTATGCTGTATTTGCTTTTTTGACTTGCTGGTACCTTACTTAATTTGCCGCTCACTAGCGCGTATTTGTAGTTCTTGGCCGCCATATTAATTTTGTATATCCTGCACCTGGTCTTGTTCTTCTTGAAATCTTAGACCACATCTCCACAAGGCGTCAGCAAGGTCGTCAGAGATTTCGTCCACCACGTCATTTCTTAGCTCCCACAAAGCGCAGTGAATGAACTCATCTATCAACGTAGCAAGTAACTCTTTTCCTTTCTCTCTTGAATCTATGTACACTGTCTTATTCTTAATGTCTGGGGGTTCGGTCAGGCCTCGAGCCCACCTCAATTTTTTAACCACAAATTTGTAGCGGTTACCTCGAATGGTTACGGATTTTATTTTTTCAATAGGTTTCATGGTGATGCAGCGTTTACCCAGGATTATAGCAAGTGAGTGCCGAGAAGGCAACTGCTCCTTAGCTGTATCGTAACGCCAGGTATATTATTGATAGTCTTACTATAATACTACCCTACTCTCTCTACTAATCTGCTCTCATAGTTGTTCTCATAAAGATCCTCTTACTATGGCACTCAGAGGAAAGATCTCACTAATCTCCCTCTAGCCTCTACAGTATATGAAAAGCATCGGAGGCGTGCTCATGATTGCATAGATGTGTAAAGGCTCTTTGGTATATGGTCTCTCTCTCTAGATACTCAGACTAATTTTAGCCCAGACCCTAACAAATCGTATCTTGACTACTATACCTCTTACAGGCTTTATTGTATCTGCACATGGATTTTCTCTACGACCCTCTCGAACTAGACTATAGCACAGGCTATGATGTTGTGGAAGTTTGCCCTAGTGAAGATAGCGTTGAGCTGTTTGAGAACAGTGACTTTAGCCTAGTCTCTGGAAGCACAATGGAAAGATGCTTTGGTGAAAAAAAGAGCAAATACGATTTAAACTGGAGCAGTGTTCGTGACTTTGTTGAAAATTGGGACATTCTTTCAAACTCTGATCAGCGAGCTTTAAGAATGTTGATTCATAGCGATGTGGTCTCTAATGTAAACAAATATGGGTTGAAAACTAAAAACCTTGCTAGTCACTTGCTCTTGCACATTGGTTGTGACATGAACAACATCGTCAACAGCTCTAAAGACAGTGTGCTTTCTAATTTAAAGAGCGCTAGCGGGCTCTACAGCGAGGACTCTATAGCCAACAGGCATGTAGACGCAAAAACCTGTCTGCGGGCCTCTAGAAAGTTCAACAAAGAGTATAGTGTGGAAACCCTGTTCAAAGCTGGGTTTGAATGCTATCAGGCTACAGTAGTAAGCGACAACTCTTATAGAAAAGCTGATAAAGAAAAGTACCAGAGGTTCTTTAAAGAAAACAGCTCCTACTTCAGCATGAAGCTTCAGAGAACATTGAAAATCTACAGCTATCTATACAGTCATGAAGTAAGTGTAGACAGTATCCTTAGGGAAGAATATCGTCCTCATACGCACATAATCTTTTTTGTTCCTAGGGGCACTCACGTTGACGAGATCTGCGAGATCGAAAGAAAGTTCAACTCCTCTTTCTCTGATCGTGTGTTTAGTCTTGTAAAGGTAGAAAAAGGCTCTTTTGAGGTTCCTAAAGTTGTAAAGAAAATTGAAGACATCGAAAAGAGCGTAAACTATCTATTCAGGAGTTTCAGCCTCTCAAACAACTATGCTAGGGAAGTTCGCAATGAAAACATAAGAGAACTCAATAAAAAGACTGTGGAATGCTATCGCACTCTCATATACCTCATGACTAGCGAAGAAGGCTTCCAGGTAGTGCGCAGGTTCAACACAAGCCATATACCAAAAAGAACCGAAGTCAATTTCAAACATCCCTTGTTGCAAAAAGCCAAAAAACCTTCTACAATAGAAAAATTAAAGGCTGGAAAGAAAACCAAAACTGATGATCGACCAAAGCAACCTAAGAGAACTGCGAGCAGAACTAGAAAAGATGGGGAAAGATCTGGACTTCATGGAGGGAGTGGAGCTGGAGTTGAGTCGTGCTGCGGAGAAGAAAGCTCAACTGCTAAAGACAGCGGAACAGGAGTATCTATCACATCTGCGGGAAGAGCTGACGAAAAGAGCAGGAAACGCTCTTTCAAAAGAAAAGATTCTAGAGATCACAGAGAGCAAAGAAAGCTTCACAAAAGCTGCAATGATGGAAGCAGAAGAAGTGTGGAGCGGAATGAAGGAAGAGCTAGAGAAGATGGGCTGCGACGAAGACTTTACGCTAGGGATAGTCAAAGAAGCAGCATGGTCGCTGCCGGGATTAGGAAGAGTATTAAAGGATTTTGCTCCTGCCGCGAGAGAAACTGGGCTATGGAACACAACCAAAGCACTTGGCGACAGCATACTCAACCCTAAAAATATTATAAACGACGCTAAAGCCTTAGGGGGTGCGGTAAATGACGCTGGAGATTTTTTATATATAAAGGGTACAGGCGGGTCCAATGCAACATCTGTGCATCACGGGTTTCTAGATCGCGTGAACAAACTAATAGGAGACAAAGGTCTACCAACACCAACAGGACCCAGCATGCATTTAGAAAAAGCTCTTAGCAACGCAAATCAACGTGCTCAAGGAACATTGCAAAAGCTCCACACTCCTTATGTTGAAAGACAGTATGCTCAGTTGGTCGAGCTGGCCGAAAAAGGAGATTTAAGTGCGAGAGAAACACTAAAAAACTTAAGTACAGGAGGTAACCTAAAGCAATTCGCGTCTCATGTAGGTTATGAAGGAGGTACAATAGACGCTGGTGGAAAGCGTACACCTAATCTGGTTGATAGTTTTGGCGGCACTTCAAAAGAACCACAAAAAGATTTGCATCCAGGTCTACCCTCTCCAGGGGCAGTAGATAGACTGCAAGCACACGCAAAAGAGGTGGTAGACAAAGGATTCCAAAAAGGCTCATATTCACACCCTCTAGCTGATGCCAGTACTATGGCGCAAACAGGTAGACCTATGGATACTAGACTTTTTAGGATGACTCCAAGTACGGGAGTTAAACGTGCATTGGGTATGGGAGGCACAGGTGCACTGGGCGGGCTTATGCTGGGAGGCCCAATGGGTGCAGCTGCTGGCGGACTGGGCGGGCTGGCGCTAGGGGGGCTCACAGGAACACTGGGCACAGGTGGCGCGCTAGCCGCAGGCGCACTAGGCGCAGGCTATCTTGGTTACAAAGGCCTACAGGCTACAGGATTGACCGGACAAGACAACACACCTGACGCAACAGGACTACCTCAAGACAGAAACAGACTTGTTCCGGCATTTAAAAACAAGTTTGCTGGAGGTGCTGGAGGTGCATTGCTGGCTGCGTTAATTGCTAGTGAGACTGGTCTAGGTGGACCAGCCGCGTGGTTGTTGCCTGTACTTGGAGGTGTAGCAGGATACAACTATTTTCCTCAGATGATGAACAAGTGGAAAGATCCGTACGGTACAGGAGCTAACTATATGGGTCCTGCGGCTTCAGCGCACATGCAAGAGTTCATGGGTCAACAATAAGCAGCCATGAATTTATACCTGCCTGCCTTCTATCTTGGAGTCGCTGAGGAGCTGGAAAAAGCAGCCGCCACAGATATTTCATCTATGCCGGTCAATGAAAACATATTACCTACCATGAGCAATCAAGGTAAATGGAAATATGTTCGCACCAAAGATGGTTTAAAGTTGTCTGACGGTAATCTTGTATATAGCTTTAACGGCTTTCCTGAATCATATCCATCAGAAGACACCCAGGTAACTAGAGGAGAAGACGACAATCTTCTAAACTTTGATAAAGACGGTGTGAGCAAAGGCACAGCGCAGATTCATAGAAGTAGTCTGGACAATGTGTATATGACGTTGAGTGATGGTACACATAATCCTACATTTATGCTTCAGCACGAGCACGGCAAAAATTGGAGATACTCGCCCTCAAAGAAATTTCTAGAAAAGCTTAAACGACTAGAAGCAGAAAAGAACAACTCTGTAGAGGTTGATCCATCTGCGTTGATTGATGGTGCAAGCGACGGAGTTAAACTGGCATATCTAGAACCAGACATGATCACAGGTGCGCTTGACTCTGTAGCTGCGGCAGACCTCTTAAAAGGTCTAGGTTCAGGTCTAGGAACGCTAGGGCACAACTTTGTGGACATGCATGTTAAATACCCAATCACAACCACGCTGGGTGGCTATGTTGGAGGCAAAACATTTGCGCGCGCTCTCGATAAGATCAATCCTTCCAGAGAGATAAAACGAGCAATAGATCCATTAGAAAGAACCAGAAGAGAGGTTTCGCCGCTGCTAGGCAGTGCGCTCACCACACTAGGCGCACACGCATTTGTATAGCATATGAACAAAGCTGGAAATTTTTTACCAATAAGCACGCTAGAAAAACTAGTGAGGCATGATCGCGGCCTAGAGGAGCACAAGAAAGAATCTTTGTTCACTATGTTCAATACTCCCGAGCTGTTTGATCACCTTGTATCAGGTGCTCTAGGAGCAGTCGTCTCTCATGCGGTGAGCACGTATGCAGGATTAAGTCACCCAGCAAGAACATTGTTAAGCTTGGCTGGCTTTGGAATCGGAAATGTGCTATATAATATGTGGCACGAAAATAAATTTACAGACTACAATCCTGAGACAGGAATATCAAAAATTAAACTATAATTTATGGAAATGACAAAATACGCAATGGCTGTTAAAGCCGAGCTTGAAATGGTATTAGCCAAGCAAGGATCTTCTCTACAAGAATTTGAAATAGCGCTACAAAGCATAAATACTGGTGAAGGTGTCTTTAAAGTTGCCTCAGATTTGACGCCCTCATTTGGAGGTGTGGCAGACATGGCTCTAAAGTCTTCGCTAGCTGGTGGGGCACTTACTGGGCTGACTCTTGATGAAATGGATAGTTCTGTAGATTCTTTGAACAAAGCGCTTGCACGTGAACGTGAAAAGGTTAATCTTGTTAAACGCTTAACCCAAAACATCAAAAGAGAACATGGACTCGCTTAACCTACAACCCTCAGCAAAACAAACAGAGCACTTTGACTTTGGTTCTAGTGCTCACGATTTGCCTGTTGGCGAAAAAAAACGCAATATCCGCAACGAAGTTTCAAATAAATTTGATCCTGAAAAAGTTATTGATGCCTATGAAGAGGCAAGAGGATTTAAAAAACGCAAGGTGGACGAGCCACAAGATTTTGTTTTTAAGAGCACTGTGCTCGACCCTGAGCAACAAAGAGATCAAGACTTGCTGCACGAGCTACTGAACAACAAGAAATACATAATTAATCACTGGAAAGATACCTGGACCGCTCAGGGAAATTTTAGAGTGTTTATTATCTACGGAACTAAAAAAGAGAAAGAAGAATAGCTATGTTACAGACAAAAGAAGCCAGCACAGATATCCCACTATCTCCAGAAGAAGAGTATGAAGCGTCCAGGTTATTTGGACGAGGACTGTTCAGCGCTATTCAGCTCGCCAAAGAACGCGAACTGCGCAACAAAGCCGAGGAAGCCTCGTTGGATTCTGGCGATGTACTGAGGATACCTATACCAATGAGTATGATGCCTCATCAAAACAAGATGGCAAGTCATATGGATACCTATGACGAGCCAGGTATGTTTGCCCGGGCACTTCAAACACAAAGCCGTCCCCTCAAAATGCTTACAGGCGGTCAAGCCGGTTTTGGAGACGCCAAAAAAGATTACTATATGCAGGAAAAGGCAAGAATTAACCAGGAGCTTGAGAGAGCTCAGCAAGAGTATATCGATCTTTTGTCTCAGGTTAAAACAGGAGCAGAAAATAGCACACCCTGTATAGATGCTTTTTGTAACGGTGTGGTTAGTTCGCTTTTGCTTGATAAAGAAGCAGCTTACGGAGATGATATGGATCTTAATGAAGGTGCATTAGGTCGTTTGACTGGAGATGCATTTAATGTTGTTAAAAAACCCTTTCAGCCCGCAACTGATACTGTTGCAGGCGGACTCTTGAGTTCTGCAGCTATGGCCGCTGAGCTTACGCGAGTATTAAGAAAGAAGATGCGTGAGAATCCTGAACAGTATATGGAAGAAAAATTGCCTACACGCGTTGAACTTCAACCCTACTAAACATGAACATTGACTGGGCACAATTAAATAAAGGAATAGTGGAAGAGCTTGAAAAGTCTGCGGCAGGAATACCCACCCACCTTATTGCAAAAGTCATTACCCCTAAAAATGTGGCTATTGGTGGAGGGCTAGCTACTGCAGGGTTTGGTCTGCAGAACGGTGTAAACGCTGCGCGAGAAGGAATATCTTCCGCTATAGATACGGCTGGACAATATTTGCCACAAGCCTTAGGTATGCTTTCAGGAACAGGAAGATCTTCGATTCCAGGCATGCCCAGAGGCCCGCTCTCAATCAATGTGAGCAAAAGTACGCCAACCATGTTCAGTGGAGCACTTAGGGGAGTAAACACAATGGGGGAAGGTTTAAAGCTGGGGGCAGAAAAACAAGCAGACATTTTTGATGCAGTAGGCGGTGTGGCCTTGCGCCGCACAATAAACAAGGCTCTCGATACGGCTAGTGCTCCCGCTAAACTTGAAGCACCTCACGAAAAGGAATTAGAGATTGTTTCAGAATATCCTGAGATGGCACAACTTTTAAAAGACAAACAAAACAAAGCCTATCTCGAGCGCCTGCTAAAAGAACAATAGTCTGCATGCAAAGCAAACCTCCTGAGCACACAAGAGCTTTTTTTGATCCCATCAGGCTGCGCGGCATGATCTTTGATACTGCTGTAGAGGCTTTTGGTAAAAAGCTTAATTTGATTGAAACTACAGACCACAAGCTCCAGGTAAGAGATCTAAAAGCTGACGTACCACATATCACTACGGCTGATATGAAAAAAGCAGTTTTAGAAAAGAAAGATTTGTCGGTAGCTCTAAAAGGAACTGTTGACCTTATTCATAAACCTACCGGTAAGGTCATAGAAAGTAAGAGTACAACGATAGCCCATATCCCGTATGTTACTAATCATAATACTGTTATTTATAATGGTTCAGAATACGAAAGCGTAAATCAGCAAAGGTTATTGCCTGGTGTGTATTCACGTATCAGACAAGACGGCATCCCTGAAGCTCACATAAACCCTGAAGCTAGAACAGGTCAAGCCGGAAGAATAATGTTTTTACCAGACAAGCAATTGTTCATTCTTATGATTCGCAATTCTCAAGTACGATTGTATGGGCTGTTGTATGATATGGGTGTAAGCGACTCAACTATTAAAGCTGCATGGGGAGAGCAAATCTATAATGCCAATCGCATGCAGTATAAGGGAGATGAGATAGACAAACTTTACGGATTGTTAATTAAAGAATAATGAATGAGATAATCATAGACAACGATGACGCCCCTTTCACTTATGTAAAGCAAAGCACTGTGGCTGGGTTTGGACTATTTGCTGCAAAAGACATCAAGAAAGACGAACTAGTGATAGACTACAGAATGTTTCCAAAAGATTGGTACAAAACAAGATACGTTGATTTGACTGAAGAGCAGAAGCAGAATCACTGGTATGTAATGCTTGATGATGAAGAGTGCATCACCAGCGACAAATGGCACAAGTTCAACTATATCAACCACTCAAGAGAACCCAACTGCGATTGGAAGTTAACAATGCATAAGATAATCGCTAACAGAAATATAAGAAAAGATGAAGAGCTATTTATTGACTATCGGCTTGAGCCCAGACCAAATAGAGTTTCTTTCCCAGAATGGATATAATTTGTCTTGCCTGCCTTAGGGTTATAGACAATAATAACTGTAGCGATGGAGTAGATCAACGATCCTCTGGGAATTTACCAAAAGTTCCTGTTGCGGCTTGGGTGCCTATTGCTATATGCAGTAAACAACAAACAAAAAATAGAAAATTATTATGGCAACAATTAAAGTAAAAAAAATAGCAGTAGATACGGACCGCACAAACGGTAGTTATGATATTAGTGGGTTGAAGAGCTCGCGTTATGAAAAGCTTCAAGTATCTTACGGGGTTATCGCTCCCACAGATTACGCTGTAGGCGACTCTATTGTATTCGCTGATGTCCCCTCTCAGAGCATCATCCGTGCGACAGTGGTCGCTCATGATCCTCAAGCTCCTGCAGTTCTTGACGTGTATCCTGGCTCTGACAAGAACAGTCCCTTTACACTGAAAATTCCTATCGGTGTCACTGGTACGGTAGAACTCAGCTACATTATTGAGTACGTGCGTGGTACAGGTCGTGTAGGCTCAACTACTGGAGACAACTCCGGTGAAGGTGAGCTGTTCACAGTCGTACTCGCATCTTCCCTAGTGTTGTCAGCCACTGATGCAGAAGTGCAGGTGGCTAAACAAAACGTCACCACGATCACAACAGCTCAGGCGGTTGCGCTCACCACCAGCACCATCGCAGCGTTCAGTACGGCGGAAGTTGCAGCCATCACAACGGGCGATCTCAGCGTCCTTGCTACGGCACAGCTACACTCGTTGACAACCACGCAGGTGGCTGCATTGACGACCACTCAGCGCGCAGCATTGACCACCGCGCAGGTGGCAGCACTGCAGTAGTAATTGCTAGGTTAAATCAGTCTAGTTATAAGAGAGGTGCGATGTTTATTCGTCGCACCTCTTTTTTTGTTAAAAATTGTTGCACACCCTTTTAGAAGTGCTATAGTGGTATAACGCTAAGTGATCAACCGATCAACAAGAACAACTTAGCCCTGTAAACATGGAAACAACTAAAGAAGAAAAGATCTACAACCTTGTGGTTGAACTTGAGATTGCAAAGCAAAATAAACGAGATACTGTTAAGGCCCATAACGAAGAGGTCAAAAGAATTCAAGCAGAGATCAAAGATCTATTAACCGAAAACGACGCATTAAACTAATATGAGTACAAATAGAGTAGAACTTCCTGGTGCTGTTGAACCGGCACCAGAAAACAAACACATAAGTTTGGTATTGATCGCAGACGGACTCGCACAAGCTGAAGTTAATATTGAAGATCAAGAAGGTAATATCCGTAAACTTAGCGAGCAACTAGCACAGCTACAAAATATGCGAATTGCCAGCATTGCTCAGCGTAATCTTTTAATTAATCTGAGAGATAAGATCGTGGAGCTAGAGAAGGCTTAGTATGATGGACACTCTTAGCGTTTCGCTGCTTTTAGGTTATGTAATCCTCATTTGGTTGCGTACTAATGCGTTTGCAGAGTACACAGCGCTAGTACGATTCAATTGGTTTAAACTAGGTGAATATAGAAAGCTGCAGACTAACGGATATACTGATGGGTATGTATCTTTTTTGCAGGAATACTATCATCATTTGTTTTTTGTTCGTTTAGTGTCTTGTCCTGTGTGTTTGAGTTTTTGGTTTGGTTGTATTTCTGCAGCTTCTTTCGGCAACATTGATTCACTTATAATTGCCCCTCTATCGTTGTTTTTCTACTTACACTTTAGTAAACTATTCTAATGAACCACAGGATAGACGTATCTTCAATTCACCTAGGTGAAGGTAGTCAGTATTATGCGCAATATCTGCCGGCAGCAACCACGCAGGCAGAGTGCGCGTTGCCGTCTACTCAAGATTTTGTATTATCTAATGTCCCTTTAGAGCCGCTGAATGAGACTTGTCAGTTCACTTTTCCAGGAATTACACCAATACCTCCAACATATATCCCAGCAGCTCCGCCTCCTATTAGCTGCGCAGACTTTACTGGGGTTGTAAATATCGTAGGACTAAACGCAGCTAAAACAACAAAAATCTCTGGAACTTCCGCAGGCGTACCAACTTGCGGTTTTAACATTTCAGGTATAGTAGATGTACTTGCCTGTGAAAGCTTTAAAGCCTCAGGCAAGGTAGAGTTTACAGGAGCAGCTAAAAAAGACTCGACCCTAACTTTGCTTGCTACCAGTCGCCCAGACTGCGGGGTAGCACTCAACGGCACCATTAATGTAGCTGCATGTGAAACCTTTAGCTCTGAAGGTACCATAACCGTAAAGTCAAAAGAAAAAACACGAGGTCTCAGCGTTAACACCAAAACAGCTATTGCTGTAACCCCAGCCAGTATTCCTGACTGTGGGTTTAAGCTTGCTGGCGAGCTAGAGCTCGATGCATGTAGTTCTTTTAATTTAATTGTAGACAGTAGCGGGTCCGCTGCAACCACCCTGTCTTTTTTAAAAGAAAGTAACAACAGTACACTAGGTACCTTTAAGTTGACTCCGGCCGTCACAATCACTGGAGAAAATGATTGTGAAAAAACTATAAAATTTTCTCTTGGCGCACTAGACACAAATATCATAATACCCGACGCCGCCAGCACCACTCTAGAGATAAGCTCGACCAGTGGCTATATCCTAAATAGATGGTATCTTGATATTGCCGAAACCAGCACAGGTTATAGTCTAGGTATGAAGTCTGATGATTCTAGAATTTGTAGCACAAGAGCGACAATGAAGGAGATTGATGTGGTGCATATCAAGAATCCTCCTAGTTGCTGCGACGGGGGCAGCAGTTATATTGATATGTGTGCCGGTAAACTCTTTATGCAGGACGCTGAAGGAGACGCCCTGAGCTGGGACAGTGGTACGGGTATACTTAACCTGCTAAAGACTAACGGTACACCAATATTAAACCTTAGCTCCTATACAAGCAAAGCCTATACCGAGCTAAACCTAGGGCAACTTTCGTTTAACGATAACGCGGGTACTACTGCAGGAATAGACTTGTACGACGGCTTCTACTCAAATAGCGCTGATGGTTCGTCTGTAACAATGAGTGTTGATAGTGGCTTTTATGTGAAGAGCAGTGACGGCTCATATGCTGGTGTGACCGCCAGCACCGGTTTTTATTATATGGGAATCTATGAAGAGCCAACAACTGTTAACTTATCTGATACTGGGCTTCATGTGGTGGAGCCGGGTGGAGGCAAAATAACCCTAGAGACAGGTAAATTAGAGATGTATGTGGACGGAACCCTGAACAGCGGTTATGTGTACCTTAGTGGTGACGGTTTAAAGATGAGCAAAGATGGTGATACTGTAGACATTACTGTACCTAATGGCGAAGACGCATCTTTTCAAAAAATAACCCTGTGTATAGACGGAGCGACTAAAACAGCGTGGGTTTTGATGACCGACCCCAAGTAATATGTCCTTACCTGTATTACTTACTAGCTGCGGTCGCGATTGCACGACAACGGGTAAAGGAGACGCAACACTTCGACTGAGCTGGAGCTGGTTTTGGCTCGACCTGTACCTTTCATACCAGGATATTAAGCTTTGCAGCGGAGAGGTGGTGATAAACCGTAATGTGTCAGGTGCCGACGGTTTCGACACCGTGTGGTATTGTCGGCCAACTGCGTACATCGATAAACCCCCATACACTTACGTAGTCGACATGAAGCCTCCGGGGTACCCTTGCGACCCAGAGTTCTACTACAATTACGACACTTTTACCGAGAGACATATCCCGGTCTTTTATCGTATAGGTAGTCAAAATGTGAGTGTGCATCTTTACGATAAGCACGGGAACACTAATGAGCCTCCAGTCTATGTTGGAAGCGACCTCTCATATAGTGTGCTAGGCGGCAGGAACTCTATTTACACATCCGAGCAGTACACTTGTCCTGGCAGTGAAAATCTTTATCCATCCCCAATAACTATTCCTATTACAGACGATAATAGAAATTACTGCTTACCTGGTGCGCCAATTATATTAAAAGTGTATTTTGATCAAAATGATAGGCTGTTTCGTCATCATTGGTACGGTGAATTACAAAACCCAACATTATTAGACTCCGCCGGTTATCGCATACACTCAAAAGTACAAAGGCTAAAGCTAGGTACAGATGAGCATGGAACATACGTAATATTTGCCATATCTGAATTTGAGGACGAAACACCAGACCCTCTTTCGCTATCATACTATGAGCCCGATTACACAGACTACAATGTTATAAGTGGCTTTGGAACTGGAACCATTCACACAATACCGTCAGTTAACTTTATAGGAGGCAACTCTATACCCTAGTGTTCAGGTATATCAACTGTAGAGCTTAGAAACTCCTGATGGTCAATCCATACATGTTTCCCTGTACTGTTGTCTATTACCTCTCGATAGATTTTCCCGTCAGCCCCTTTGCGCATATTATGTACAAAAAAGTTAACAACTCCAATAGTGGTAGCTTCTACAGTTTGAATAGGATCTAGTAGCCCAAACTGCGACTCGTTGACTTCTCGAGAACTTTCTGGGATTGCTTCTGTTGACCCAATCCCACCCATACCCATCTTCGTTACTTTATGGGCAAGCATATACTGCTCCATAGGATTAACGCCCTCAATGTTCTGTGCCAGGCTATTTCCCACAAACACGCTTTTTATTTGAGGTGTAAAAAATCCTGCATGAAGCCAGCTTAGATTTCTTTTCTGTCGAAGCTTGCTTTTGGCTTTAAACTGCAACTTGCCTGCATCGTGCTCGATATGTTCTTTGATATAATCTTCTGCGCCGAGAAATTTAGAGAACATAACATTGTCACGATCATCAGCTTCCACCTTTCCACTATATACTCCCACAAGCTTTTTTGAGGCGTCCAGCATCAACTGAGGGCTCACAGATGTGATTGGGCTGCCCATCGTTTTATTCATAACACTAGCGTCCAGCTTTATATTCTTAAGATATTCCTTTAATTTAGTTATTTTTTCTTGCTTGCTGAGGCTCATATAAATATATTAATGCAATAGCTCCACAAATACAACTAGAACCGAAATGACATTTGAGTTTGATTATAACGCCGACACGGACAGAATAACTATCACATATGATGGCACACACGTGCTTACTGCAGATTTTGACGGCGAAAAAGTATCGTTTAGGAACTTTGATCGAGTGGAGGACGAGGGTGTTGAAATGATGCTGAAAACCCTTTGTCGCTCTGCCTATAACGTGCTAGCATAGCACGAATGAACCCTACTGAAAGAAAGCGCCCCGATTGGGATGCTTATGGAATGCTATTAGCAAATGCTGCCGCAGCTAGAAGCCCTGACCCTTTTGTGGCTGTGGGAGCTGCAGGCTTTAGAAAAGATCATTCATTGGTTGGTGCAGGCTACAACGGAAGCGCTCCTGGTGTGGAGATAGACTGGACCGATAGAGACGCTAGAAGGCCTTTTGTGGTGCATGCAGAGGAAAACTGTCTCAAGTATGCAGAACCAGGAGAAGTGCACTATCTATACTGCACATTACTGCCGTGCAGCAGCTGTTTAAAACTAGCAGCAGAACACGGGGTAAAAGAGATCATTTATTCCCAGGTTTACCTTAACGATTCCTCAACACTAACAAAGGCTGAGGAATACGGTATAGCTTTAAGGCATCTACCTGTTGTTGTGGATATTAAGATAAGTGAATAGTTAAAAATAAAGATCTAAAAAACGCAAGATATATATTTTCACAGCTAACCCTAATTTTCTGTAGCCTCGTTACTTTATCTGTTAGGATAAACACTCAACCTTAACACGACAGTAACATGCTTTTTGAAGAACAAATTTCCCGCA
>Ga0114969_10002933_pt1 | contig 13882 bp, 8 predicted proteins | sample M_130807_MF_Meta_FD_87316 | JGI IMG/M metagenome (GOLD analysis project Ga0114969, IMG submission 87316) | Freshwater microbial communities from Lake Montjoie, Canada to study carbon cycling - M_130807_MF_MetaG | ecosystem: Environmental > Aquatic > Freshwater > Lake | place: Lake Montjoie...
ATAGACTCGAAAGTTTATTGTTGAAGAATAAGATTCTTACAAATGGAAATGTGAAAATTGTTAAAGGGAAAATCCCGCCTACTGATCAACTTAATATTAGTTCAATTGTAAATTATTTTTGCGAGATGCATTCTTATAAAGATATTCAACCATTTTTTAAACAAAACCTTGATTCTTTTTTAATGGTTCCAAAAGGTGAAACTATTTTTAAGCAAACAAAAATTATGTCATTAATGGGCTTAGATTATTATTCTTCATATAGCCAAAATGAAATTGAAAGCAAGTTGATTTATCATTTTAGTGCCGCTCATATGAATTATCTAAAATGTTCTGGATTTGATTATAATTTCGATTTGAATCTTTATGGTTATAATGACTCAATTAAGGAATTGCATTCTGACAAAATTTTATTGGATGAGGTGCCATTTGTTTGGACCTCTCAAAAAGGGAAATTGAACTTTGAATTTATATATGAATCGGATTCAGCGATTCTTTTGGATGTTAAGCCGATTTTTTTAAAACTCGTAAATACTTATGGATTAGTACATTATGATGTTCCTGATTCAGAATTAACCATTAACTTTGAAAATTCCGCAATACAAGGGAAATTGCTAATTAAGGATATTAGTGCTGAGAAAATGGAAGATTCAACTGGTTATCAAATCAACTTTTTAGAAGGTGAGGTTCTTTTGAAAATCAACTCTCGAAAATAACAAAATAATTAAATTGTATTTATTATCTTTAGGCTGCAAAAATTAATGGCTTTTCCGTTGATTTTATTTAAAAAAATGATCCTAAACAAAAATTATGAATAAAAAATTTACAAAATTATTTGGCTCACTTGTCGCCCTAGCATTAATTATTGCTATACCTTTTAAAATAAATGCAGCTGTTGGTGATACTACTGTAGTTTATGCTCACAATGCAGTTCATATGTCGAGCCATGGAAATTATAGTGCATGGGCTGCCTTTCCTGATTCTACTAAGAAATATGGAAAGTTAGTAATGAAATACAGAATTGGTTGTCCTAGCCAAGCATGTTCTTCTTGGGATTACACAACTCAAGTATTAGCTGAAGTATCAACTGGAGCATGGGATAGTACTGTAGTTCAATATCCCGATTTTAAGGTGGATGGAAATTTAGTAAGTCCTTTTAAATACAATACTGCTGTTACTTACATTACGTATTTTAATAGCACATTTAATGTGATGGATTCTTTTCCTGCAACTCAACAGTTAATAGAATATTTCGCTGATCCTTTAAACCCAACTATTGTAACATCCTTTTCTGCTGTTTATCCTGGAAATTATTATAACCATATTTATAATTCAAGTGGTGTTGTAATTGATTCTAGTTACGTTGGTTTTAGTAATACATTATCTATTAATTATCATAATGTTTATACTCCGTTTAAAGTAAAAGAACCCTTTGAATTAGCAAGAGTAATGACTCCTTATGGTAGTACTTTTTCAAACACTTGGGGACGAGATTATTTTTATGATTTAACAGATTACGCAACTATTTTAAAGGATAGTATTAATATTCGAATATTTTATGATGGTTGGTCTGATGGATTTGCTGCTACTGTTACATTTTATTTTATTGAAGGAACACCACCACGAAATGTAAAACGTGTAAGAAATATTTATCCAGATTCATTTTATGTAATTGGAAATGCTGCGAACCCCGTTGAAAATCGGTTAACATTAAAAACGTTTGATATTAATTCGGATGAGAAGATGGCACTTATAAGAGTTATCCCTTCAGGACATGGAGCTGGAACTTCCAACTGTGCTGAATTTTGCAGTAAGAGTTATAAACTTCTTATTAATGGAACTCAACGATTCACTCAAGCGATATGGCGAAATGATTGTGGTTTAAATCCTTTAATGGCTCAAAATGGAACATGGATTTATGATCGTGCAAATTGGTGTCCGGGTGAAAAAACATTGCGAAAAGATCATGATCTAACGCCATATATTACTCCAGGTACTCCATTAACAATTGATATGAATTTGGATGCATATACTAATACTGTTACAGCACAAAGCCCTGGTTATTACATCGATTCTCATTTGATTACTTATGATTCAATAAATTTCGTTTATAATGCAGCAGTGGAAGAAATTGTATCTCCTAATTCAGATATTGATCATGTTAGAGTAAATCCAATATGTAAAAATCCAATTGTAGTAATTAAAAATTATGGATCGCAAGTTCTTACTTCATGTAATGTTAATTTTGGAATAAAAGGTGGAGCTGTTCAAACATATAATTGGACTGGTAGTCTTGCATTTAACCAAAGTGCGACAGTAAATCTTGGAAGCATGTCATGGGGAAGTAATACAGGCACTCCAAATATTTTTCAAGCATGGACAAGTAACCCTAATGGAAATACGGATCAATATATTTACAATGACACCTTGACAACATACATTAATTTTACATCTATGTTGCCGCCGCAGTTTATGATATATTGGAAAACAAATACAGCTTATCTTGAAACAACTTATACCTTAAAAGATGATTTAGGAAATATTATCTACTCAAATAAGCCCTTAATTGCTTCTACTATTTATAAGGATACTGTAAATCTTGCTCCTGGCTGTTATGAGTTAAGGTTTAATGATTCTGGCAAGGATGGATTAAATTTCCCTTATGGATCAGCTGGTGTTGGTTTCGCGCAATTAAAAAAGACGGATGGTACATTTGCTACGCTAAAAGCATTAGAAGGAAATTTTGGAACATCGTTGGTCTATAATTTTACAGTAGGTTTTGTTACTGGAGTAGATGAAAAATTTAAGGATGTAACTTTCCAATTAGCTCCAAATCCATCACATGGTTTGTTTTCAGTAAATCTAATCCTTCCTAAAAAAGAAGATGTTCAGATTATGGTTTTAAATCAACTTGGACAAACAATTAGTGTAATTAATAAGCCAGCATTTAATCAAGAATATTTTGATATTAATTTAGAAGGAAGTCCAGCTGGAATGTATTACGTAGTAATGAAAACAAATTCAAATGTAATTACTAAGAAGTTAGTAATAGAGTAAAAATTTAAATTTAAGTCCCCCTGAAGTCTTACGTAGTCTGTACTTTAGGGGGATTGTTTTTGAGGTAAAATCATATTTTTGAAATCTTATTTTATAATCCTTCCAGTTCCCAAAAATCTTTTATTTTCTAAATTCAAATAAACCATTACCTTAGCCAATATATTATTAAGGATTACCTTTTAGGTTTAGTATTTTAGTTTCTTTTTAAAAGTCATTTTAACCTTATAAACTTTATGTCTATGAAAAACAATTTCACCAGTACACCAGTACACCAGTACACCAGTACACCAGTACACCAGTACAACAGTACAACAGTACAACAGTACAACAGTACAACAGTACAACAGTACAACAGTACAACAGAAATTAATGCAGGTAAATTTAGGTTAAAAAGACAGCGAACTGAAAAGAAATTTTCAGTGTGTTCATCAAAAGGATTTGCAATTTTTTTACTTCTCTTTTGTATCTGCATTATGAATACAAACTTATTTGCCCAACCTACTGAAGCAGAAGCATGCGCTAACACAACTATATTAACGTTGCATAATAAAAAAACTAGTGATTTAATTAGTTATGCTGCTAATACCACATCATTTTTTCATTGGAGTTATTCTAATTATCCATACCTTGGTACATCTATGAATTTAATGCAAAATCAAACATTTGGTAGTGGATCGCTCCCAGTTGGAAATACCAAATTTGATATATACATTGATGGTACTTTTACTGTTGATCAAAGTTTTGAATTTTTTTATTGTACCATTTATATGGGTCCAAATGCTCATATAATTATTAATAGAGGATCCCGTTTAGATATTAATGATTGTCATCTACTTTGTTGTCATGGAGCATTGGAATTTAATATGTGGCAAGGAATTACAATTATGAATGGAGGATCACTAAAAATGAATGCCAGCCTTGTCGAAGACGCTCAAATTGCAGTTGATGCCGAAGATAATTCAGGTATTTCTGTATCTGGCAACATTTTTAATCGAAATACTGTTGGAATAAATTTACAAGGACCTACAATTATGTCAGCGATACCAAATATTGGAACTGCCGATTTAGTTTCCTTTATTGCTGAGAACTATTTTACGACATGGCATTTCCCGTTTGCATTTACAAATACATCTACAGCCTCGAGAGTGAGTTATATTATTGCTGCCGCACCTTATTCACAAGGACAGCTAAATATCGGGACAGGTAAAATTGGTCATGCAGGAATTACAATTAACAATATAGTCCCCTTAATAAATGCAAGTAATAATACAACATTCTACTTGGGTACCCAACAACCACAACAACCCAGTTTATATCAATATTTAGAATATGGAATAATTAATGAGAATTCCAATATAAAAGTACAACAATCCGATTTTAAAGATCTACATGCCAACGCTGGAAGTACTAATGCCGCAGGTGGTTGTGCGATTTTTGTTAAAAAAAAATACGTATATGAGTACTCCTATAAATGCGGCAATTACTGTTGGTGGAATTAGTACTTCAAATGCTACTTATCCCTGTGGTTTCTTAAATTGTAAATATGGTATATTTATTAGTAATCAATGTAATTTAATAAATGTAACTAAAAATGAATTTACCAATTGCACATCTATTGGGATTTATCATGATGGGCAAAAGAATAATTCGATAAAATATTCTAAAAATATTTTTAATGATTGCCTTCAAGGAATTTTTGCATCTAGAACGACTGCTCCTAGTTTCTTCTCTATTGATAATAATGTATTTAATAAATCATCTTTATCACCTAAAAGTTCATTTTCAGATGCAGCAATTGTAGTGTCAAATAGAGCCTCAGGTCCAATACGTGGGAATATCACTTCAAATATTATTAACGACGAACGAATTGGAATTTATACAATTGGCATTAGTAATTTAGGGGTAAGTGGCAATACTGTTTTTTTTAATAGAAACATTGTTGATATGCAGAATGAGAAACACTATGGCATTTGGATGGAATTTTGTCCGAATAGTACAGTTACAGAAAATAGAATTGTATGTACTCAAACTGCCGTTGATCCTTCTACTTACAAAGCCTTAGTGACAGGTTTAAATCTTAAAGCTTTTGGTAATTCTTCTGTTTCGTTTAATGAGATCAACCATTGTGGTACTGCTATGCGATTTGTAGATAATTGCACATACACCTATATGCAATGTAACAGTATGGATAATAATGGTACTGGTTGGTTTGCACAAACTCTTGGAGGACCAGTTTTATCTACTCAAGGTAATGGTACAAGAGAGCTTCATAATATTTGGTCAAATACGCCTTCTTCTAGCACTAGTTTTAAAGTGGATGGAGCAGGAGCACCTTTACCATTCGATTATTACCATTCAGGTTTAGATGTGTCTACAAATGATCTTTCTCCAAATCCGTATAATTCATTAATACTTGTAGATAACCCTGGTCTTAGTCCTAACTTAGAAACATGTAATGCGCAATTTGTAAATGATTCGTTAAATGATCAGGAAGTATTTAACATTTATAATGATTCGATAATTAATGTTTTAAGTTTAGATAAAATTTTTAGTGAACTGTATTTTAAGTTTTATAAATACCCTGATCAACGAAGCACTGAGCAAACAGATTGGATGTTAGATCATCAATTTACTTGTGGAGTCTATAACCAATTGTTTAATGATTCGATTAATAGAGAATCAATTCTTGATGAATTTGTAAATATTCCAACATCTTCTTATGCCAAATTGAATGAAAAAAAGGACCTTTTTTATAGAACATTAGTAAATGAAATTGCAGGATTTGATTCGTTGCCATACACTGGAATTAATTTGGAAGAGTTGGCATGGACCAATAGTTGGGATGGAACAGAAGCTGTTTTTTTAGCCCGAGCTATTTTGGGTGAAGAAGTAGATGATCAAGAAAATAATTTACGAACGGCAAAAAATAATTTATTAACTTCCGAATGTGGTAATATTTTGTTAAACAATATTGGTGAAATAAGAAATACTCAACCGCAATTATTAAAATTACTGTTTCGGATATGAATGGTCGTAAGGTATTTGAATCAGATAATATAAATCAATATAATAACTATGTTTCTCAAAACAATAAATCGGGAATGTATCTTGTTGATTTAATTTCTACTGATTGCCGTAAAGTATTTAAAATTGTGCAAAAATAAGTATGAAAGCAAAACTCTTTATAATTTTCATACTCACAACATTATCTCTAAATGCCCAGTACACCAATTTAAACTGGGCATTTGGGGATAGTTGTGGAATTAAATTTTCTTCAACTGGAATTGATTCCATGTATCGTACATCTGTAAAATCGCGTGGTAGTTGCGCATCTGTTAGTGATTCATTAGGGAACTTAATTTTTTATGCAAGTGCACCTCATTATCAGTTGACAACTAATGGAGCTCAACTTGCTAAGGGTGTTTTATTTAATTCGATTCACCAAGTAGTGCCCAATGGCGATTCGTTAAATGCGCGTGGCTGGTATCGTGAATTAATAATCATTCCTTGGCCAGATCATTATAAACAATTTTATGTATTTAAAACTGGAGTAACGATGTTTGATTTAAATTATTCGAAAGTTGATATGAACCAAAATAATGGTTTAGGGTACTGCATACAAAAAAATGTATTACATGATACAGGCCTAATTGCAGATGGATTAGCAGCAATTAAACATGGCAATGGGCGTGATTGGTGGTTGCTTTATCGCAAATGGGATACTGGTAATAACGAATACTTTGTTACATTAATAACTCCAATAGGAATTTCGCCACCTATAATCCAAGCAATAGGGAATCCTGTTTATGCAGGTTTTAATCGTATTATTCCATCTCCTGATGGTAATTCAATAATGTGTATTGCAAATTCTGGTTTACTTACTCAATTGGATTTTGATCGATGTACAGGCTTTTTATCTAATGAACGCGAATATAATTCAGGAACAGTTGTGATTCCAGAATTTCAATTTTGGGATGGTGCCTTTAGTTCTGATGGCAGTAAGTTTTACTCAACAACAGGTGATACAACATGTTATTTGTATCAATTTAATTTGAATCAGCCAATGATGAATGTTTTCAATACAAGAATTTTAATTGATTCCATTGATTCATTTAATTATGCAGGTACTGCGATTAGACTTGCTCCTGATAATAGAATTTATACCTCAACATGGTACAATGATAATTTACATAACCCCTATCCTTATCCCGATACTTTATTCAATACGGTTAATACGCACTTAGGTGTAATTAATTACCCCGATAGTTTAGGATTGGCTTGTAACTATAATCCATTAAGTGTTTATTTGGGTGGAACACGCACGTATATTGGTTTACCTAATAATCCTGATTATACGTTAGGCAAACTAGTAAATAGTATTTGTGATACCTTAACAAGCCTACCACAAATTCATCCACCACCCGAAAAACCATTTATCATTCGCACCAATCCGTTTACAAATTCATTAGAGCTATATAATACTTCCAGTAAATCAACAATTGCCAATGTAAAAATCATCAACTCCTTGGGAGCAGTAATTTCACAACTAAATTGGAATACAAACGAACTCTTAACAATAAATTCAACCATTTGGAAAGAAGGAATGTATTATTTTCAAATCACCACACAGGAGATTTATCAAGTTATTAAAGGGGTGAAGGCGGAGTAGGAGTTGGGCTTATACTTTCAACTAGCCAATATCCCAATTAAACCACCTGTTGTAATCGCTAACATTTTATAAAGATTAAATCGATGGTTACTGCTTGATTCAAAAAGTATGGTAGTGCTTATATGTAAGAAAATGCCAATTACAATCGCCATCATTTTGTCGAACCATGAAGCATAATTAGCAATGATATTAGCTCCTAAAAGATTGCTGGAAAATGCGCCTAATGGAGCCATAATAGCAAATAAGGCTAAATAAGTAAATACTTTTTTTCTGCTAATCTCAGATGCAACAAGCATACTTACTAATGCAAATGCAACAGGTAAATGATGCAATATTATTCCAAATAATAAGGAACGATCACTTGTTCCATTTGATAGTTTTCCAGCTAATGGCATTCCTTCTAATAAGCTATGTAAACACAAGCTTAACATCATTGCAGTAGGGAATGCGCCTTTGTGGTCATGATGAATATGCATATGACCATGTTCAATTCCTTCAGAGAAAAATTCCATAATAATTTGAAGAAAGAATCCAATCATAATCCAGATTCCTATTGATGGAGGATTGTTGGCATAAACTTCAGGCATTAAATGGAGCACCGTTAAAGCAAATAAAAATGCACCCGAAAAGGATAATATTAATTTTAAGAAATTTGGTCCAGGATGTTTAATTGCGAAATAGGCGATACCTCCCAACATAACGCTACTAAAAAGTAAAATATAATCTAATATTTGCATGTTATAATTTTCTGGCTACAATTATTAATCTAGTTGAATTTTCTTTTGTAAACGGGTTCAAATCATAATCGCCATAATAATCTAATAATGACAATTCTGATTTAATCAGAAAATTTTGTAAGTCTTCTAAATGTAATGTTCGTACTTCTTCATGAAAGGAATATTGTTTTCCTTCGCTCTCAAATTTAATGTCTTTTACAATAAAATCTCTTTCCACTTTCTTATGAATATGAAATTCAATCCCATCAATATTCTTAATTTCTTCTGCTTGCAAATCTCTTAAAGCTTTATGTGCATTAAAAAAATCAAGAACAAAGTAACCGCCATTTTTTAAACTTTTAGCAGCAGCTTGCACTACTAATTCATTTTCATGATCCGATTCAAAATATCCAAAACTGGTAAATAAATTTAGTACTGCATCAAAATAATTTGTTCTTAAAATCTTCCGCATATCATGTTCGTAGAATGCTAAAGTTTCATTTTCAAATTGTTTGCAATATTGAATATTACATTCTGATAAATCAACACCAATTACATCATAGCCTCTTTCATGAAGGTAACAAGAATGACGACCTTTGCCACATGCTAAATCCAAAACTTTAGATCCTTGTGGAAGATGCAATCTGTTAAGTAAGTTTTGAATAAATATTTCAGCTTCATCTTTATCTCGATTACTATAAAGAATATGATAAAAGGGGGAATCGAACCACGACTCAAACCAATTTATTGCTGGGTTGTTAATCAAAAGATTGTTTTTTTACTTACTACTTTCATTGACTTAAGCTTTTGAATCCTTATGCCTGCAAAATTACTTTTATTCACCTTGATATTCTTTTAATCTAGTTTTAATTTTTCATTTGAATTAATTATACCTGATCCATACTTTAAAATGATATTCTTAAAAAAACCTTAAATAATATTATTGTGTTGATAATCAAATATTTAAAATAAAATAAAATTTAAAATCTAAAATTAATTATTAAAATAGTAGGAGCGTCTAATTTTAGTTATGGTAGATATAATTGGATTCGGATGCTTTTACTATTCATAATCTTTATTTTTGATCCTCTCTATGAGTAAAAGCCCATTACAACTCCGAATTAGAAAACGCAGAAGAACCCCTCCTGGTGCTGCACCCGGATCTATCAATCTTGCTGAAGATGCGATAAAACCTAAGTTATCAATTATTTCGTTTGGGCCGAATGATCTTTTCGAATTGCCCGTACAATCATTAGCTGATATTCTGCAAAGGATTAAACAAAATCCTGGCTTAACGCATTGGATAGAAATTCGTGGTTTTGGTGATAAAGTATTGTTAGAAGAAATCTGTTCCGAGTTTGATATTCATCGGATGGAAATGGAGGATGTAATCAATACCTACCAACGTCCGAAATTGGAAGAGCATGTTGGTCATTTGTTTTTAGTTACTCGTTTATTAACCCACCTTAGTGAAGGAGGGATGCGCAATGATCAATTATCACTTTTTCTATCCCAAAATATTGTGATAACCATGCAAGAAAATTATGAAGACTTCTTTCTGCCTGTTCGCACGCGTATTCGCACTGGAAAAGGTAGTTTGAGAAGTAGTGGCGCTGATTATTTAACCTATGCATTGTTAGATTCAATTGTGGATACTTATTTTCCAATTCTCGAGGCTATAGGGGATCAGCTTGATCAATTAGAAGATGAATTGTTCGACAAGCCTACACGTGCTTCTCTTCAAAAAATACAATTAGCAAAACGTGAACTTATCATTTTTAGAAGAACTATTTTTGCTGAGCGCGATAAAATTAATGATTTACTCCGTACTAATACTGTTTATATTTCTGATCAAACAAAATTATATTTACGTGATACTTATGATCATATTATTCAAGTAATGGATCTTGTCGAGAGTTATAAGGAGATTACTGCTTCACTGATGGATATTTATCTTTCAAGTGTAAGTAATCGAATGAATCAAATTATGAAAGTGCTTGCTGTAATTTCAACTATCTTTATTCCTTTAACATTTATTGTAGGCGTTTATGGTATGAATTTTTCAGACAAAGATCCTATTTCTGGGAAGGAATTACCTCTTAATATGCCCGAATTATATTCACCTTATGGTTATGCTGGTGTTTGGATTTTTATGATCGCTTTAGTAATAGTTCAATTACTTGTTTTTTGGCGTAAAGGTTGGTTAGAAAAAGCATGAGTGATGAGTTGAAAAATATTTTTTTGTTTGCTGATGTGATTCTCCCATTAGCATTACCTGATTTATACACTTATGCAATACCTGAATCACTTGTTGGAAAACTTGAGGTTGGTCAGCGTGTAGTAATTCAGTTTGGTAAACAAAAAGTTTATGCTGCGTTAATATATAATTTACATAACAATGCACCAGATGCTTACGGGGTAAAAATAATTCTTGAAGTTATCGATGAAGCGCCAATAATTACTGAAAAACAATTTCGTTTATGGAAATGGATTTCGGATTATTATTTATGTTCGTTAGGCGAAGTGATGATTGCAGGTTTACCATCCGCATTACGTTTGCAAAGTGAAACTAAAATCATTCGTAATCCGCTTTTTTCTGGTGAGACTTCTTCATTAGGAGATCGTGAGTATTTAGTATGGGAAGCACTCGAACTAAAACCTGAATTAACGATTCAAGAAATCGGGAAAATTCTCTCTTTAAAGCAGGTAATGCCCGTAATTCGTAATTTAATTTTCAATCAAGTGGTGTTGGTGCAAGAGGAGATGACTGAGAAATATAAACCTCGTTATATTGATCTCGTAACTTTACATCCACATGCAAATTCGGATGAAATGCTTTCTGAGCATATTAATAAATTAGAGAAACGTGCTCCTAAACAAGTTGATTTACTATTGGCTTTTTTACAAATAAGTAAAGATTTAGAACAAAGTTCTATCTCGAGAAGTTATTTGTTAAAGAAAGCAAATGTGCCTTCATCCGTCTTTCTGCAATTAGTTAAGAAGAATGTTTTTATTGTTAGTAAACAAAAGGCAGATCGACTTCCCGTTTATGACGGACCACTAATCGCTCCCAAACAATTAAATGTATTTCAATCACAATCATTAATTGAGATAAATTATGCATTTGATGAGGGAAAGGTTACATTGTTGCATGGCGTAACCTCTTCAGGAAAAACGGAAATTTATATTCACCTAATTGAAGAAGTGTTAAATCAAGGTAAACAAGTTTTGTATTTGTTACCTGAAATAGCGCTTACAACTCAAGTGATAAGTCGATTGCTGAAACATTTTGGTAATCGATTATATATTTATCATTCTCGCTTTAATGAGCAGGAAAGGGTTGAAGTTTGGAATAAAATATTAGATGATAATTTATCTACTGCTAAAGAAAGTGGGAAAATTGTTATCGGGGCACGTTCATCAATATTTCTTCCTTTTGAAAAACTGGGATTAATAATTGTTGACGAAGAACATGATAATTCATTTAAGCAAGTTGATCCATCGCCGCGTTATAATGCAAGAGATGCAGCAATAGTATTAGCATCACAGCAAGATGCACGAATTGTGCTAGGAACTGCAACTCCATCATTGGAATCTTATTTTAATGCGCTATCAGGAAAATATGCTTTAGTTACTTTGGATAAACGACATGCAGATTTAGAAATGCCTGAAGTTTTTTTATTGGATATTAAAGAAGCGAGGAAGCGCAAACAAGTTAATGGCAATTTTTCGAAGGAATTAATTGATCAAATTAAAGCTACAATTGATAACAAGCAACAAGTAATTTTATTTCAAAATAGGAGAGGATTTGCTCCTTTTCTTGAGTGTTCAAATTGTTCTTGGGTTCCGCTATGCATTAATTGTGATGTTGCACTAACTTATCATAAAAATAAGCACGAATTACGTTGTCATTATTGTGGATATTTAGCAAGTTTTCCTTCTAAATGTAATGCTTGCGGCGATCACGATTTGAGGATGAAAGGTTTTGGGACTGAACGTATTGAAGAAGATTTACAATTAATTATTCCAGAGGCGAGAATTGCAAGGTTGGATTATGATACAACAAGAAGTAAACTCTCATTTTCTCAAATTTTATCAGCATTTGAAGAAGGCGAAATTGATGTGTTAGTAGGAACTCAAATGGTAACTAAGGGATTAGATTTTGATAGAGTTAATTTAGTTGGAATTATAAACGCTGATTCTCTTTTCCATTATCCTGATTTTCGTTCTCATGAGCGTGGATTTCAGTTACTCTCCCAAGTAAGTGGAAGAGCAGGAAGAAAACAATATGGCAAAGTGATGATTCAAACTCACGACACAGATTCTGTTGTGTTAAAGTATGTTTTAAAACATGATTTTCGGGGTTTTTATCAGCATGAATTAAATGAACGATACAAATTTCATTATCCGCCTTATTTCCGACTTATTGAAATCAGATTAAAGCATAAAGATGAAAAAGAAATTGACCGAGCTTCTAAAGATTTTGCAAAGGATTTAAAACTTGTTTTTGGAAATCGGATATTAGGTCCTACTATGCCAACAGTAACTAGAGTTCGCAATTATTATTTGCGAAATATTTTAATAAAACTTGAAAAACAATTAAGTGTTGCTGAAGTAAAAAGAAATTTATCAATTGCAATTGATAAATTTAAGGCGAACCCTGCTAATCGAAGATTAATAATTCAAATTGATGTTGATCCAATGTAATTGGATCAACATCAATTTATTTCTACAAGTAATTGAAAGTAGAATAATCTTCCAACTAGAGGTCCACCATAAACTTCATAATGATTATTGTTTAATAGGTTTGTGGCGCCTAATTTTAAAGTAGTTTTACTTTCAACGAACTTCTTGTTTATTTGCGCATCTACATATCCGTAACTTGGTATTTTACCTGTGAATTGCGGTGATCCTTCAAATAGAAATCCTTGAACCCATTTGTAATTAATATTAAATCCCCAGTTTTTTCCAATTTTATTGCTGATATCATTTCCAGCAATTCCAATATTATATTTATTTTTTGGGGTGTTAAAAGCTGGTATTAATGGATCTTGTAAATTATGACGATCTAATTCATTCCACGACCAATTTCCATTTACTGAAAATGATCTTGCAAAGAAATAGCTGAAGCCATAGGAGACTCCCATTGTAGTAACCTCATCATTTGAGTTAGCCGCAATTCGATAAACATTATTTAGTGTAATGGGTAATGGAGCATTCTTTTGAACGTTTACATCTGCACCAACTCGATATCCAATAAAATTATTGTATGCACTATAATAGTAATTCATATCAAGGTAAAGATGACCGAAAAGCGTAGCGCGATATCCAACTTCAATTGTTTTTACACGCTCTGGCTTAACAGCTGCAACATTAAAATAAGATAATGAATCAGGATTTGATACATTAAAACTTGTAAGTAATGATTCAATCGTTACTAAAG
>Ga0114969_10002936_pt1 | contig 13878 bp, 19 predicted proteins | sample M_130807_MF_Meta_FD_87316 | JGI IMG/M metagenome (GOLD analysis project Ga0114969, IMG submission 87316) | Freshwater microbial communities from Lake Montjoie, Canada to study carbon cycling - M_130807_MF_MetaG | ecosystem: Environmental > Aquatic > Freshwater > Lake | place: Lake Montjoie...
CGGAATTCCGTTTTTTTAACACGCGAAACCACCTCCGCCCCCTTTTTTGTCCTCTCTCTCCCCGAAACGGTCAGTACGGTCCAGGCTGGTCCCTTTTCAATCCGGCTCGATCCGGTCTCGAGCAGCTTGTGACCTTATCGGTGGTAGATGATCCCGGCGACTTTGGGGATCAGCTCTTGGATGGGGCATCGCTTATCGGATTCACGGAGCCGCGCATCTCGACTCCACTCTTGGGTGGCTTGTCGCGTGTCGATGAAGTGATTGACCTTGCTCGAAGGATTCACTTGCCTCTTTTACCTTGGCAAGTATGGCTCCTGACGGATGCCTTATCGGTCGATGAAAAGAATCGCTTCAGGAAGAACATGGTCGCCACGATTGTCGCCCGCCAAAACGGAAAGACATTCCTTGCCACGATCCGGATCCTCGCCGGACTATTCTGCTTCGAGGAAGATCATATAATCGCCATGAGCCAGAACCGAGAGCTCACAATCAACACCTTCCAAAAGATCAGAGCCATCATCGAGCGCACCCCATGGATGAACTCCCAAGTAAAAAAAATTCGGGAGGCTAACGGACAGGAAAGAATCGAACTCAATCGAGGAGCCGTCTATCGTATAGTCGCAGCCACCGACAAAGGACCTCGAGGATGGGACGCCGTCGATCTTTTCTACGCTGACGAAACTCGAGAACTTACTCCCGCCGCGTGGGATGCCGCTGCCTACACTTTGCAGACTCGCCCTTATGCCCAATTCTGGACAACCAGCAATGCCGGAGATGCCCGCTCGGAAGTCCTCAACGCACTTCGCGATAATGCTCTCTCAAATCCCGATCCGTCCTTTGGGTGGTATGAATGGTCCAGCCCTCCGGATCTCAAAATCACGGACCGGAAAGCCTGGCAGTATGCGAATCCATCACTTGGACGACTCATTCACGAAAAGACTCTTGCAGCTCACGTCGCCACCGATAAGCCCGATACCGTCCGGACGGAAATGCTTTGCCAATGGGTCTCCAATTTGGAAAACCCATTCCCTTCGGGCGCTTGGGAAGAATGCTTCCAATCCGATCTTGTCCTTGTACCAGGAGCGCCCACATTCCTCGCCGTCGACATCTCCACTTCAAGACGATTCGCTTGCCTTGTCGGTGCTCAAGTCATGGACGACGGACGCATCGGAGTCGGCTTGATTGAAACATGGGAATCAGAGCATTCGATCGACGACCTCAAAGTCGCCGGCTCCATCGCCGAATGGGCAAAACGCTACAAAGTCCAAGCAATCGCATATGACCGATTCGCTGCCAATACGGTCGCAGCTCGACTCAACAACGGAGGCATCCGCACTATCGACCTCGTCCCCGAATTCTCCCAAGCCTGCGACAATCTCCTCTTCAACATGACACACAAACGTCTCGCGCACTCCGGGCAACCCATCCTCGACACTCACGTCAACGGATGCGCCGCCAAACCCACTCGAGATGGAGGATGGCGCGTCGTCAGAAGAGGAAGTTCCGGAGATATTTCCGCAGCCGTAGCTCTCGCCATGGTCGTCCATCAAGCAAGTCAGCCACAATCGTCTCCCGTAATTATCTCCGCATGAGACACGCTGCCCGTCATGCTTGACAAAGCGAGAAAACACTTTCCGACTGTGAGAGGATAAGCGCATGGGATTACTTTCCGCGCTCGGATTTGTCGAAAAAGAGACAAAGATCGAAGCACAACTCGCGCCACGCGTCATGGGCGACTTCGGAGTCGGAAACTATTTCGCGCCAATAGGCGTCCACTTTGTTACACGCAACGAAGCGATGGCAGTCCCCGCAGTAGCCAAAGCCCGCGCACTTATCTGCTCAACAATCTCCACCCTCGGACTCGAGCTCTATCGCAAAAGTGACGGAACCAAACTCGGCAAACCCGCATGGATGGACCAGATGGACCCACGCCAGCCCCTCTCCGTCACCCTGGCGTGGCTCCTGGACTCTCTAATTTTCTTCGGAGTCGGCTACCTACAAATCGTCGAAACCTATTCAGACACCGGACGACCCGCCCGAATGGCATGGGTCTCAAACGATCGAATCCAAGTCAACCTCAACGCCAACGGAACCCTCGTCACCTCCTACCGCCTCGACGGCTACGAAATACCCATGGAAGGTCTCGGCTCACTCATCACCTTCCAAGGACTCGACGACGGAATCCTCGCCCGAGGAGGAACCACTATCCGCACCGCTCTCGCCCTTGAACGCGCAGCTCTCACTTACGCCGAAAATCCACTCCCCAACGGATACATCCAGAACTCTGGAGCCGACCTCCCACCCGATCAAATTTCCGGACTCCTCCAAAGCTGGAAATCGGCTCGAAGCACCAAAAGCACGGCATACCTCTCCTCGACTCTTAAATTTGAGCCCGTTGCATTCTCACCTCGAGACCTCAACCTTTCCGAATCTCGAAACTATATGGCGACCGAAATCTCTCGCCTCATGAACATCCCCGCCTATTTCCTCGACGCCGAAACCTCCTCAAGCCTCACCTACGCCAACATCGTCGATCAAAACAAGCAACTCATCTCCCTCAGTCTCCGGTCGTACCTCAGCGCCATCGAGGACAGGCTTTCCATGCCGGACGTGACAAACGCCAACAACGAAGTCAGATTCGACCTCGATGACTTCCTCCGAGCCGACGTACTCACCCGGATCGAAGTCTATGAACGCATGATAGCCCTCGGTCTCATCACCGTTGACGAAGCCCGAGCCATGGAAGATCTAGCCCCGAGAGGAAACAACGGATGACGAAACTCACTTTCAGCAGCACAATCACCGCAGCCGACACCGAAACCCGCACCATTACCGGACAGATCGTCCCCTTCAACGCACCCGGCAACACAAGTGCCGGAGCAGTCATTTTTCAACCCGGCTCAATCAACATTCGCGCCGACAAAAAAACCAAACTCTTTGCCGATCACGACAACCGTCACGTCCTCGGTCAAATGATCTCCCACGAAATCACCGACACCGGAATCACCGCATCCTTCAAGATCGCCAACACTCCCGAAGGCGACACAGCTTTGACCCTTGCAAGCGAAGGACTCAAAGACGGACTCTCGGTAGGCGTCGAAGTCAAAAGCGCCAAACCCAAAGACGGCACGCTCGTCGTCTCTCAAAGCGATCTGGTCGAAGTCAGCCTCGTCGAAAGTGCTGCCTTCGGCGATCTAGCGCAAGTCTCAAGAGTTGCCGCCTCGGAACCGGAGCCGGAAGCAGAAGAAGAAACCGTCAACCCAACCGAAAAAGAAAGCGAGGCTCCCATGTCGGAAGCCACTCCCGAGGTAGAAAACGCTCCGGCGGTCGAAGCCTCAGCACCAAAGACCGTCCCCTATATGTCCCAAACACTTCGGACTCCGGTCATCGACAAGCTCTCCTACCTCGAGCACTCGATCCGCGCCTCCGTATTCCATGACCAAGATTCCCGTCAATACATTCAAGCCGCCGACAACACCACCTCAACGGTCCCCGGCATGATCCCAACACCACAATCGACGGTCATCATCAACGCTTTATCAAATGCAGATCGTGGAATGATCGACGCCCTCAGCCGCGAAACTTTGCCAGCCGAAGGCATGACCTTCGAGTTGCCAAAAATCTCAGCCGTTCCCGTCGTTGCAAACGTTGCCGAAAATGCAGCCGTCACGGATTCACAACTCTCCGCGACCTACCTCACCGTCACAAAGCAATCTTTCAAGGGACGCGCCAATTCGACCGTCGAACTCCTCGACAACTCGAACCCCGCCTACTTGACCGAATTGCTGCGCCAAATGGAATACGCCTACTCGAAGGTAACGGACGAATTCGCCACCGGAACCATTGCAGCAGCCGGACAACAAGCTTCGATCCATGCCAACACCGCCGAAGGTTTCCTCGCTTTCGGTGCTGAAGCAGCCGGAGCAATCTACGCCTCGAGCCTTGGCTTCGGTCAAAACCTCGTCGTAAGCCCCGGACAATGGTCGACCATCATGGGCTACAACGATAACGGAATGCCGTTGTATAACGCAGCAAACCCCGTCAACGCTGCCGGCTCCGTCGGCGCTGGATCACTTCGCGGTCGCGTGTCCCCCGGATACAACCTCTACGTCAGCCGTTCCATCGGCAACGCAGGACCGACCACATCCACCGGGGATAAATCCATGGTCGTCATCAACCCCGACGCCTGGACATGGTACGAATCTCCTCGATTCCAACTCCGCACCAACGTCGCCAGCGATGGAACCGTAGACATCCTCTACTACGGCTACGCAGCGATCGCTCCGAAGATTCCTTTCGGTGCGTGCTGGAACCAAACCTGATCCGACCTCTAGCAGCTTCCCCGGAGTCCGAGCGGTCCCTCGGCTCCGGGGGAGCCTCCACCCTTACGAAAGGAGCTCCCGATGGCAGACTTCGTCACCGTTGCCGAACTACGAGAAACCCTCGGAATCGGTGCGCTCTACTCGGACGCTAACCTTGAGGAAGTATGTACGGCATCGACCGACGTCATCAACGCCTATCTTTGGAAGAACTCAGCAGGCATCAACGCCGTCTCTCTGAGCAATAACGTCGCCACCATTTGGACAATCAACCCACAGCAATACCAAATCGGTCAGACCATCACCATCACCAACGCGGGAGCCACTTTCAACGGCGTGAAAACAATCACAGGAATCCGCACCCAATCCTTTACATTCGATAAAACCGCCGCGGACGTCCTCTACACAATCCTCAGACCCTACGGAACCGTCACCGGACCCATCTACATCGCCTATAACACAACCCAAGCCGTCCGAGAAGCTGCTCTCTCACTAGCAGCCTCCATCTGGCAAGCCCGCCAAACTTCATCCGGCGGATCCGTCGCCGTCGACTTCACTCCATCACCATGGCAACTCGGCTCTAGCCTCATCAGCAAAGTCAAAGGACTCCTCGCCCCATATATGGCTCCAGAAGCGATCATAGGATGAGCCTCCAAGATTTACGGGAAACCGTTGCCGGGTATTACACCGGAGATTTCTATCAGACGAGCATCTATCCACCACAGATGCCGCTTCCAAATTCGATCATTATTACGGCAGGCGATCCCTACATTGAAGTCCTCACTCTCGGAACCGTCTCCACGATCAAAGTCAACATGATTCTCGTCCTCACCGTCCCCATGATGGACAACCAGGGAGGACTCAACGCCATCGAGACACTCATCGAAGAAGTCTTCACGAATACACCCAACGATGTCCTGATCCGAAACGCCACTCGTCCCTCAGTCCTTAGCCTCAGCTCGGGCGATCTCCTCACCTCGGAGATCGGTCTAGAAATCCTCGCCACTATCTAAAAGGAGATAAAAAAATGACAGTAATGTCGACCGGACGGAATCTAACTCTCACCATCGACGGAGATTCCTACAGCGCGCAGCTCACTAACGCGGTCCTCAATACCGCACCGAATCAAGTCACCGTCGAGACACTTGTTGAACGCAACTACAAAACTATCGACAACGCGAGCACCCTTACGGTCGACATGATCCAAGATTGGGCATCGGGAGCGGCTGGATTATGTTGGAACTTAGCCCAGGCATACCAGAACGCTCCAGACACAGTCCTCCCATTCGTCCTTACTATTTCTGGAGTCTCAGCCTCGGGAAACCTTTTCCCAGTTGCCCCAGACTTTGGCGGAGCATCCCTGGATGTCCTTTCCACCTCCATCACTTTCGTCATCGACGGAGATCCCGTCTACGCCGACTAGAAAGGTCGTTCAATGTTAAACAGCCGTTGGGAAATTACTTTCGCCGATGGGACCGCTCACGAAGTTTCCCCTCTGCCAATTCATTGGACACTTGCCGAGAGAGCGTTCAAGATCCCACTCGCACAATTCGAGAAAGAACTCTCTCTAGACTTCATCTGCCACGTCCTCTTTCAAGCATCAAAAGATCAAGAACTACACGACGCCAAATCTAACGACGATTTTCAACGACGTATCCTTCGAGATCTTAAACAGGTCCCAGCATTGGACCCGTCAAGCCCGGCAGCATCGCCCGACTCATCCTCGAGTTAGCGATCGCAACCAGTATTCCGATGAGCGAATGGGAATCTCGTCCAGGCGAGGACATTCTGGCAGCATTCGAGATCCTCGAAAGGAGAGCGAAACGATGACAGCTACACAAGGCGCGATCACCTCCGTCGATGGATTGCCCGAGCTCCTTCGCGCTTTCAAGAGACTCGATGCTGCCCAGAATGCGGAACTCCGTGAGATCACCCAGTCGATCACTCAGAAACACGCAGACGCTCTCAAGAATGCAGCTGCCGGGCAGAAAGACCGACGAGTCCAAGCACAAGCCGGAGGGATCAAAGCAAAGAAAGACCGCATCCCTACCATCACCCTCGGAGGATCTGCCAAAGTCCCCGTGAAACGTCTCGGGATTCCACCCACTCGAGGCGACGTCCTCTTCGGAACCGAATTCGGAGCAGATCCAGCAGGAGAAAACGCCTTCCGATTCCCCGCCACCTCGACGTCACTCTGGCTATACAAGACTCTCAGATATAGGCAAATGAGCCTCGTCAACGAATGGCAAGACGCCCTCGACATGCTCGCCCGGAAATGGTCGGAGATGTAATGGCAGGCTCACGCACACTCGTCCTCTCACTTAAAGCAGACACCGCCGATTACAACCGGGGAATGACAGCAGCCGGAAACGACGCCGATTCTTTTGGAACCAAGCTCACAGCATTCGGAAAAGCAGCTTCTCAGGCTTTCCTACTTGCTGGAGTAGCTGCCGTCGCCTATGCCGGAAAGCTCGCGGTCGACGGAGTGAAAGCCGCGATGGAGGACGAAGCGGCACAAGCAAAACTAGCCACCACACTCCAAAACACCACAGGCGCAACAAATGACCAAGTAGCAGCCGTAGAGAGCTACATCTCCAAAACTCAGCTCGCCTTCGGCGTGACCGATACCGAACTCAGACCATCACTTGAGCGGCTCCTTCGCGCCACGAAAAACGTCGAAGAGGCACAAAAACTACAAACCCTCGCCCTCGATATATCAGCAGGCTCCGGGAAGTCACTTGAAGCCGTCTCAATGGCACTCGGCAAAGCCTACGAAGGCAACACCGGAGCACTTGCCCGGCTAGGGGTAGGACTCTCCTCAGCCGAACTGAAAACGATGGACATGGACGCCGTCACTTTGGCACTCGCCGACACTTTCGGAGGACAGGCATCCGTCAAAGCCGACACATTCGCCGGAAAAATGGCGATCGTCAAAGAAGGATTCGCCGAAGCAAAAGAAACCGTCGGCTCATTCATCATCGACGCACTTACTCCTCTGGTCTCCGGGATTGCCAACAACGTCCTCCCTAACCTCAAATCCTTCGGCGACGAAATGGGAAAGAAACTACAACCCATTATCGAAGCCGCCACCTACTTCATCAAAGAATTCCTCGTCCCCTATCTCAAACTACTCTGGGAAGAATTTAAGGTCGTCGTCAACGTCGTCTCAAAAATCCTCGGACCCGCATTCGAGGGACTCCAATACATCTTCGAGACCGTAAAGAAAGCCATCGACGACAACTCCGAAAGCTTCAAGCCACTCATCGACGTCATCAAGACCGTCATCGGATGGATCCAGGACAACCTCGCCCCCGTCCTCGGAGCCATCGTCAAAGGACAATTAAAAATGTTCGGAGATATCCTCGGCAAAATTATTGATTTCATCGCCGACATCATCGCAGGCATCACTCTCGTCGTCCGAAAAGTCAAAGAATTCGGCACAGCTCTCGGCAACAGTCCCATCGGCGACTTCGTTGGAGGACTCTTCGGCGGCGGAAAAGCATCCGGAGGACCCGTCTCCCGAGGCACGACCTACCTCGTCGGAGAAAACGGTCCCGAACTTTTCACCCCAAGCGGCTCCGGAAACATTGTCCCCAACGGAGGTACAGGCGGCGGAAATGTCACCATCAACGTCACCGGAACCATGATGGACCCCGAAGGCGTCGCCCGAGCCGTCGCACTAGCTCTCCGCAATAGTGCCAACCGAGGCGGCTCATACTCGACCCTCGGACTCGCCACTCTAGGCGTCTAATGACCGACTATTCACCCTACCCACACGTCACCATCAACGGCACAGCCGTCACCGCCAACATCGACAACTCAGTCACCATCTCAAACGGACGCACCACCATCGACGACCAAGCCCGCACCAGCTACGCCAACATCACCCTCATCACCTACGACGACGACTACATCACCGTCAAACCCAACGACCACATCGTCGTCTCCATACCCGAAACCGATGGCACGACCTACCGCGAAATCTTTGGAGGATGGGTCTCCGACATCGACGCAAGCTTTGGAGCCTGGGGACTCCTCGGAACCATCAACACGACACAGCTCACCGCCGTCGGCTCACTTGCCAAACTTGCCGTGAACGCTACCGCCGCCTCATACCCGAAAGAGCTCGACGGAGACCGGATCTACGAGATCCTCTGGAGCACCGTCTCCACTCAATGGGACGAAGTCCTCCCCACTCAAACATGGGCCACCGTAGATGCCTCCGTCGATTGGCTCCAATACGACAACCAATACATCGCCAACATCGACACCCCCGGCATCTACGAAATGAAAGCCTATTCCGGAGGAGTCACCAACGCCCTTGGACTCGCTCAACAGGTCGCCCAATCAGCCCTTGGAGTCCTCTGGGAGGATGGAACCGGAGCCATCCACTACGACGACGCCACACACAGGACCGACAACATCGGAAACTATGGCTGGACTCAGATACCCGTCGCCTATATTTCGCCCTACGGAACCGTCTCCACACTCTCCACGTCATACATCGCAAACGTCCTCGAAGTCACCTACGCCTCGGGAGTCAAAACAGGAACCGATCCCACCTCGATCGCCACCTTCGGAATCCTCAACCGTCGATGGGAAACCCTGCTCCATAACGCGGCAGATGCCCAAACGCAGCTCGATCTCTATCTCGAGACCCGCACCGTCCCACGTCAAAACCTCGGAGCCGTAACCATTCCGCTTCATAACCCGGACCTACCCGATGCCCTTCGCGATGAGCTCGTCTCCATCTATAACGGAAAACCCGTCAGCATCCCCGACCTACCTCAACCAATCTATCTTTACGCCTTCTCCGGATTCGTCGAAGGATGGCGCTGGACCATCGCCCGGCAGACCGCTTTCATTACCCTCAACCTTTCCGATTATGCACTGTCCCTCATCTCTCAGACGTGGGAGCAAGTAAATCCCGCCAAAACCTGGCAGAATATGAGCGCCACTATGATGTGGCAGAATGCGAGAGTGATCGTCTAATGAGCACAACGACCCCCAACTTTGGATGGACCATCCCATCTGACACCGACCTAGTCACCGACGGCGCTGCCGCCATGCGCGAACTCGGCGACGATATAGACACCTCATTCGTTGACCTCAAAGGCGGAACAACCGGACAGATCCTCGCCAAAGCATCAAACACCGACCTCGACTACTCCTGGATCACGAACGACATCGGCGACATCACCTCCGTCGGAGTCACCTCACCCATCACCGGAGGAGGCACATCCGGAGCCGTCACGATCGCCATTCAAGATGGAACAACCGCACAAAAGGGAGCCGTCCAGCTCGAAAACAGTACCTCCAGCACATCAACAACTACGGCAGCCGTCCCCGCATCGGTCAAATCTGCCTATGATCTAGCCAACGGAGCAATCCCCAAAACACTCACCACCACTACCGGAGACACGATCTACGCCTCCGCCGCTAACACGCCAGCGAGATTAGCTATCGGGTCGACCGGGCAAGTCCTCACAGTCGCAGGCGGAGTCCCCACATGGGCAACCGTCGCCGGAGGCACATCAGGACTAAACCTTATCTCGACAACAGCCCTAACGGGCTCGACCAGTTATTCGATAAATAACTGCTTCAGCGCCACATATACAAATTACAAGGTTATTTTCACGGGAACAGCCTCCGCAGCTATGGTATATTTTCGCCTCCGAGTTGCCGGAGCAGATAACACTTCCGCCAATTACAAATGGGCGGGAACGTATCAAAATTTCATAACAGGAGGAAACCTAGTCGAGTATTGCGCGAGCGCCGATACTACTTGGCGTTTTGGCTATGTAGACACAAGCGGATCATTTGTTAGCGCGGAAATTTTACAACCTTATCTCTCAAATGGGACAGGTTACGTCTCACAATATGTCCAAAACAAAGCTAGCAACGATGGCTACCCCGGCGTGTATCGTGGAACCACAACGGTCACCACAAGCTATACCGGGATGACAATTTACGTCGCATCCGGAAGCCTTGCCGGAACCATCTCAGTCTATGGATACGGAGTCTAAATGAATACTCGAATTGAAATCGACGCGATCACGGGAGATATTACCGAGCACGAATTGACGGCATCCGAAATCGAGCAACGTGAAACCGACCGGATCGCCTACGAAACCCAACAGACTCAGCGTCACCACGAAGCTACCGCAAAAGCCTCAGCTAGAACCGCACTCTTGGAACGCCTAGGAATCACCGAAGAAGAGGCACAGCTCCTCAAGTGAACCCCAACACCGTCCTAGGAATTGCTCGCGCCGACATTGGCTACAAAGAAGGACCCAATAACGACACCCTCGCGGGCAAATTCACCGGAGCCAACAATCAACCATGGTGCGCTTCATGGATTGCATTCATATTCCACCGAGCCGGCTGCCCGCAGCTCTACCCCAAACGTCTCGTGAATTGCAACGACGCCCTCGCCTACTTTGCAAAACTCGGGCAACTTGTCCCCATAGATCAAGCCATGCCCGGCGATCTAGTCCTTTTCAATTTCGACCAAAACCCCACCACCGTCGAGCACATAGGCATCGTCTACGTCCCACAACCCAAACTCAAGCGCCTCGTCACCATCGAAGGCAACACCAACAACGACGGCTCAGCGAATGGCGATTCAGTCCAAAAGAAATCTCGCCCATTTGGTAAGATTGTCGCAATAGCACGACCTAGATGGGAGACAGTATGAACTCGACCACCTGGACCATGATCGGAATCGGAGCAGCCGCCGTCCTAATACCGGCAGCTCGAGCCGTCATCAAAGCACTCAGAGCAAAGAAAAGCACCGCCGACATTGTCGCCGATGCCCTCGAAGCTGCCGTTGATGGGGTAGACAAGCGCAAAAAGTAACGTTATGCCGACAATCGTTGACATAGACGGAACCCTGATCCGAAACGGCACGACACCGATTCGCAAAGTAATCGACTATGTCAACGCTCTCCACGGTTCCATCATTATCGTCACCGGACGACCTAGATCCGATCGAACCAAAACTATCGCAGCTCTCAAAGCAGCAGGAATCAGATACACGCGCCTAGTGATGAATCCCTATTCACCGACGCAAACTCTCAAGCATAAAGCAGAGCAAGCCCGAAAACTCGCAGGCACAGCAAAACTCGCCATAGATAACGATCCGGAAGCCCGAAAGATATACCAGGAGGCAGGTATCCGGACAAAAGATCCCGCTCGAATCTGAGACACGCCACGCGATAAGGGAGACAAACGTCCCCGGAAGGCTTTACTCTGGAAATACCTACAACATGGAGGACCACCATGACAGCTTGGGAAATAGTCGGGTTCATGCTCGGCACTATTGGAATGCTTATCGGATACGCTCAAGGATATAAAGAAGGTTCCAAAGACGGAGAAGCTAATGGCTGGCGTCGAGGATACGCAGCCGCATCAAAGCATTACCGCGAAAGAGTGCGTGGATCATGAGCTTCAACCTTGATGATTACATCGACGCAGCAGCATCTCTCGCATGGGTAAGAGAAAATTACCCCGAAGCATCACTCCAACCCACCGATCCACTTCGACCATTCTGGATCGAAACCATCGGAGACCGCACCTTCATCGTCTACTCAGCAAGCCTCTATCGAACCCCGGACGATCAACGACCAGGACAAGCGTGCGCCTGGGAACCATTCCCCGGGCTCACTCCCTACACTCGGGGAAGTGAGCTAATGAACGCCGAAACGAGCGCCTGGGCAAGAGCATGTCGCTCGATCATGATGCCCACCAAGAAGATAGCCTCGACCGAAGAAGTTAAGCTCTCGAGGGAACGACAAACCCCGACGGAGGATCCCTGGCAAACCGCTCAGCCTACTCGATCGGGACATGATAAGGATCAAGAATCGAGCTTTGACGCGCCGACGTGCGCGCACGGACTCATGAGATTCTGGGCTCCCAAAGACAAGCCAGGAGCAGGCGCTTACTATTGCAAACTACCCAAAGACGACCCGGATAAATGCGAAAGGATCAGCGCATGAACCTCGAAATCATTGGCTCAATATGTCGCCTATGCGGAACGGTACTTACAAAAGAAAACCGAGGCACATTCCTCAAATTTACCGAATCTCTAGTCATGGCAATCGACTGTGCCACTTGCGAGCAAGACGAAAAAATCGACCGGATATTTGAGGACCTCGAGGAAAGGAGACTCCCGTGAGCCCCGCAGCTCGAGCCACCGATCCATGGACATCAAAAGATGCAGCCATGCGAGTCGCAGTCCAACCCTTACAAGACCGACTCCTTTACCTATTCGAGAAAGGATTCCCCATGACAGATGACCAACTCATCGAGACCTATGAGTGGCAAGCGGGTCTCTACCATTGGAAGCCCGCCACACCCTCAGGGATCCGCTCTAGGCGCGCTGAATTGGTGAACGCTGGCTACCTTATAGACACAGGCAAAACACGCCTCACAGCCTCGGGACGCCACTCCATTATGTGGGGTCTACCTTTCCAACTCCACTAGGAGAAACCGTGTGCGAATTCGAGGAAGTAATTATTGACCCGGTCTACCCTTGCAAGGTGTGCAAAGTCAACCGACCCATGCATTACACGCCAGAGATGAGCCACCACGTCATGCCTGACGGACTTGATTTGGTGACTTGTTGGGTGTGTAAGACGACTCAGGTGCGGGATCAGCAGGAACGCTTGAAGCTGCGTGCGTCGATCCGTAAAGCCTGGGGCGCACTCGTGGACGATATTGCTGAGCCTGTGGATAACCCTGTGGACGACACGCCATGAGTGACCATCTAATTCGTAGGTGTTGGGCATGCGGGGACTACGCATATGCGGACTCTGCATGCATGACTTGTCTCGCATCTGCGGAGAAGCATCCTCATAAAGTAGGACAAACCCACACCCCTGTGGATAACATTGGAGACTTGACATGGTCGGTACGCTCAACTCCCGCAACGCGGAGCCCCTCCGGGCGCTCAGGCGGTTCGGTGTGTTAGCGCTAGTAGCAGCTCTATGTCTTAGCCAGACAAGGGCTCACGCCAAAGACACAAACCCTCAGCTCATGCTCTCAAAGATGACAAACCCACAAGACTACAAATGCCTCGATTCAATCATCACAAGCGAATCAGGATGGAACGTAAGAGCCATTAGCAAGACCAAAGACTATGGATTACCACAACGACACATGCCCACACACACATCAAAGCAAATCAAAGCGTGGCTATCAGACGCCCATCGCCAGCTAGTGTGGATGATCTCCTACACACGCACACGCTACGGATCACCATGCAAAGCCCTAGCAATACGCAAAACTCAAGGCTGGTACTAATGGAATCCGCACTCAAATCCACAGGATCCACCACACGATGGCGCAAGATCAGAGAAGAAATACTCAGACGCGACGGATACATCTGCTACTACTGTCACGGCAACGCCGACTCAGTCGACCACATAGTCCCTCGATCACGCATCCCCGAAGATATGAAACACCTCATCGACCACCCCGACAACCTTGTCGCGGCATGCATGCGATGCAACCGAGCAAAATCCGACCGGAATTCCGTTTTTTTAACACGCGAAACCAC
>Ga0114969_10002937_pt1 | contig 13877 bp, 11 predicted proteins | sample M_130807_MF_Meta_FD_87316 | JGI IMG/M metagenome (GOLD analysis project Ga0114969, IMG submission 87316) | Freshwater microbial communities from Lake Montjoie, Canada to study carbon cycling - M_130807_MF_MetaG | ecosystem: Environmental > Aquatic > Freshwater > Lake | place: Lake Montjoie...
CACCAGCGTGTCGTCAGGCTGGCGGCCCGTGATGCCATTGCGGCGCACAGCCGTGAAGGTAACCTCAAGGCCTCGGCCGCGGATCTCGCCCAGCGCCCTGCCCGTGCTCCACGCCGATGGCGGCAGGACGATGGTGCGCAACTCCTCGCGGAATGCATGGTCCGTATCGATGGCGCGGGCACCTTCATGCCGGAATATATTGCGCAACGTGGCATAGCGGCTATTGCGGATGTCACCTACGGTGCGCACCACCCTCGAGACCGGCACGTTCAGCAGCATCAGGACCTGCGACACCAGCATCAGGCTGGCCTCGAAAGTTTCAGGGACGATTTCGGTGGCGCCCGCTTCCCGCAGCTCAGCGAGGCCAATGTCATCCTGCGTGCGCACCAGGACCGGCACATCGCCGCGCAGGCGACGAATGGCGTGCACGATGCCAATTGAAACATTGGGATTGGCAAAGGTGACAATCACTGCCGTGGCGGTGTCCAGGCCGACGTTCTGCAGAAGCTCCTCATCGCTGCAGTCACCGAAAACAACCGGGTCGCCGGCACCGCGGGCCAAGCGGATGCGCGCCGGATCCAGGTCAATGGCCAGGTACTCGAAACCCTGCGACTCGAGGACGCGCGCGATGTTCTGGCCCACACGACCGAAACCACACAGGATCACGTGCTCGCGCGCTGCCAGTTCGCTGTTGAACTGTGCCTCGCGGTCCAGCGGCGTGACGGGCGGCCCACGCTCCCCAAGCAACAGGCGCGCGATACGCCGGTTAAAACGGATCAGCAGCGGACTGGCGATCAGGCTGAGCACCAGGGCCACCAGCAGCGGCTGGGCGATTGCCTCGGGCAATACATCCTGACCCTGGAGCAGGATGGTCAGCAGCGCAACGCCGAACTCGCCGCCGCCGGCCAGCACCACGCCCGTGCGCAGCGCACGGAAGTTGTTGGGCACGAACAGGCGGGTTGTCAGACCCGAGAGCAGCATCTTGCCCGCCAGCAGCGCCAGCAGGATCGACGACACCACCCAGAAGCGTTCGAACAGCAGGCGGAAATCCAGCAGCATGCCCACCGAGATGAAAAACAGGCCCAGCAGCAGTTCGCGAAAGGGCCGAACGGCGGACTCGATCTGATGCTTGTATTCAGTCTCAGCCAGCATCATGCCGGAGAGAAACGCGCCAAGCGCCATCGACAGGCCCACCTGCTGGGTGATCCATGCCGAGGCCAGAACCACGAGCAGCACCGTCAGCGTGAAGAGCTCGCGCAGCCGGCTGTGCGCGATGTGATAGAAAAGCGGCCGCAGCAGCCAACGGCCGATCGCCAGCACCGCGACCAGCGCCAGAACGCCTGAGAGCACCAGTTTGGCGATCTCCGGCACATCGTACTGCTTCTGTTCGGACGAGAGCGCCGTGGCCATGGCGAGCAGCGGCACGAAGGCCAGGTCCTGGAAGAGCAGTACCGCGAAAGACAACCGGCCATGCGTGCGGTTCAGCTCCGACTGCTCGGTCAGCTGGTGCAGCACGATGGCTGTGGAACTCATGGCCAGCGCACCACCCGTGACAATGGCCGGCAGCCAGGCGACTCCGAACTGATGCAGCACGACGGCACCCGCTGCAGCCAGCGCGATGACCTGCATCGCACCGAGGCCGAAGACCTCGCGCCGCATCGCCAGCAGGCGTGCCCACATGAAGTCCAGGCCCAGCGTGAACAGCAGGAAGACCACGCCGATCTCGGCCAGTGTGTGCGTCGCCTCGTTCTCCGGCAAAACGCCCAGCGCCAGCGGCCCGAGGGTCATGCCCACCACCAGATAGCCGAGGATGGGCGGAAGCTCCAGTCGCCGTGCCAGCGACACCACCAGCACCGAAGCGACCAGCAGGATCAGAACTTGCGTGAGTGGCTGCGCGCTCATGCCGCCAGCCCGGGTCGGACAGGGCTGCTCAGGCGATCCATCGAGCAATGGCGAACGCAGCGGCCGCTGCCAGACCACCGATGAGGCAGGTCTGGGCGGAACTACGCAGCAGCGGCGCGCCGGTGAAGCGTCCCTTGATGCCGCCGAACACGGCCAATGCCAGCAGCGTCACCACGGTGGACACGCGCAGCGCGCCCTGCGGGTCGTTCAGCACCAGATAGGCACTCAACGGGATGATGCCGCCGACGATGTAGGCAGCTGCGATCGTCAGTGCGCTTTGCCACGCCCGATGCCGGCGCGGAGCCTCGAGGCCCAGTTCGAAGCGCATCATGAAGGCGACCCAGTCCTTCGGCCGGCGCTTCAGCGAAGCCACCACGGATTCGCACTCCTGCGCGGAGATGCCGTAAGCCTCGAAGATCTCGCGCACCTCGTTGGCCTCGGCCTCGGGGATGCTGACGATCTCTTCCTGCTCGCGCGCCAGTTCGTGGCCGTAGTGCTCGGCATCGCTGCGCGCGGCCAGATACCCCCCCAGCCCCATCGCAATGGCACCGGCGGCGATCTCGGCGAACCCGGCAGTGACGATCAGCCGGTTGTCGCTGATGGCGCCGGTCAGGCCGGCGGCCAGCGCGAACGGGACCGTCAGACCATCGGACATGCCGATGACGATGTCGCGCACCGCATTGCCGGCGGTGAAGTGCTCTTCGGAGTGGTGGTCGTGGCCGAGGGACATGATGCCCTCAAGATACCATGCGCGCCCTGCTGAGTCAGGGGCGCTACTGCGGGAAGAATTCGATGGTCTTTCGCGCAGTGATGACTTCGACGTCCCTGGCCTCGAACCTGAACAACTTGACGCGCGCGACGATCTTGCGTTCCAGCTCGGCGTCACCCAGTTCGCTGGAGACCACGCGACAGTCGCTGACGTCGCCGGCGGGCGCGATCGTCAGTTCCAGAACCAGCTTGCCCTTCAGCTCCGGGTTGTCGCGCAGCGCGCGGTTGTAAAGCGCGTAGATGGCGCCCTTGTTGCGATCGAAGACCAGCTCGATCTCCTCGCTGCCGCGTGCGGCCTTGCCGCTCTTGCCGGTGCGATCCACCTTCGAGCCCTCGGCGGCGATGCCCGAGCGCACCGCCAGGGTGTCGTGTCCGGCCAGCGTGCCGGCGCCGGAACCGAATCCGCGGCTGGCATTGGCAGTGACGTTCGAGGACGAGCCGGTGCCGACCCGGGATGCGATCAGCGAACGGTCGGCCCTAGAGTCGGCATTCACCTGGCCGGTCAGGTTCTTCTGTTGCAGGGCCGTGACATCCAGCTGGTCGCGCAGGTCGGCAAGCGTGTCCTTGATCGCGCGCATGGAGGTGTTCTGCTCCATCTTCTTGCGCGTATCGGCCGGCTTGGGCGGCTCCTTCGCTTCCGGCGGCTTGGGCAACTCCGGAGGCTTGGGCGGCGGCGGCTTGGGCGCCTCCTCCATCAGCCTGGCGAGCCGCGGCGGCACCGCCTGCTCGGCGGTCTCGTTCAGCGCCGGCATCTCCAGCCAGTGGAACATCAGCCCGAGGCCGAGCACGACCAGCAGCCCCGCCAACAGCATCAGCCGGAAACGCCGCTGCTCGCGCGCATCCACTTCCCAGGGAAGCGAATAGACGCGGTAATGGGCGGCAAGCTGCATGGCTCAGAGACCCTTGATGGACGCGGCGTCCACGGGCTTGTCCTTCTGGGTCAGCGCAAAAGACACCTTGCCGAAGTCAGCATCGGTGCAAGTCGCCAGCACTTTCTTCAGCAGTTCATAGGGCAGCGTCTTGTCCGCCATCACCGTGATCTCGCGCGCCGCGTCGCTCTTCGAGGCCATCTTGCGGCCGATCAGCGTCTTGCGCGTCAGAGCGGCCTTCAGCGGGGTGAACACGGGCTCGCTGCTCGCCCGCAGCTGCTCGAGAGTGCCGATCAGCTCACCCTGCACGAACACCTGGTCCTTCGTGAGCATGACAACCACGGTCTCATTGGGACGCTGTTCGGAAATCGACTGCGGGATCTCGATGCCCTTGCTGTTCTGCAAGACTTCCACTTCAGTGGAATAGACCAGCAGGAACGAGACCATCACGCTCAGGATGTCGATCATCGGGATCAGGTTCAGCTCCATGTCGGCACGGTGGCGGAACCTGTTCTCAAGCATGCGGGCTGCGCGGCGCGACATCTTCATGTCTTGCCTCGCGCTTTGGCCGCTTCCTGGGGCCCGCCAGCCGCCGGCGCATCGCCAATCGACACTTCAGGGAAGAGCTCGGCCTGCACCGTGTTCAGGCCAGCATTCACTTCAAGGATGCGCACGCGGTCCATGACCTGCACCAGGGCGTCATACGGGATGTCCGGCTCCAGCAGGATGGTCGCGTCGGTCATGTCCCTGTTCTTCGACTTGACGAACTGCAGGTAGTCGCTGAGACCCTGCAGGTCATAGCCGCTGGCAATGTTGGGCAGCGTGCGCAGCGGGCCGGTCTCGCGGTCCGCGACCACCAGCACGCTCTTGCGCACGATGACTTCCAGCTTCAGGCCCGGCGGCGGCGGCGTGAACTGCTCGGCGCTGCTGCCCAGCTTCAGCTCGAGGATCACGGTGCGGGAGAACACCGCGGTCATGAGCAGGAACGTCACCAGCACGGTGAAGATGTCGATCATCGGCACGAGCAGCAGCTCGGCGGGGCGCCGGTAACGGCGCACCACCTTCTTCGCAGCATAGGATCGACGCATCATGCCGAAGGCCCTGCCGTCCCGATCAGGCCGGCTTCCGCTCGGCCACCGTATTGAGGAACTTCACCGACGCCATTTCCAGGCTGTCGATCAACTCGGTGGTCTTGGTCTGCAGCACTGCGTGGATCACCAGCAGCGGCACGGCGGTCATCAGGCCAAACGCGGTGCAGTTCATCGCCACCGAGATGCTGGCCGACAACAGGTTGGCCTTTTCGGCCGGATTGACCGTCGCCACGGCGCCGAAGGCATTGATCAGACCCATCACGGTGCCCAGCAGTCCGAGCAGCGTCGCCAGGTTGGCGAAGGTGGCCAGGTAGTGGGTGCGCTTCTCGAGGCGCGGCACGACGTCCATCAGGCTCTCCTCCATCGCCTTCTCCACTTCCTCGCGGCTGCTGGAGTTGCCGATGCGCGCCAGTCCGTAGCTCATGATCTGACCGATCACCGAGCCGGAGTTGGTGGCCGCCTGCGCTGCCTGTCGGTATTCGCCCTTCTGCAGCAGAGGCGAGATCTCGTTCCACAGGCTGCGATTGCGCGCTGCCGTGAGCGTCAGCACGATGTACCGCTCCACTGCGATCACCACGCCAATGGCCAACACCACCGCGATCGGGAACATGAATTCGCCGCCGCCCTTGAAGAACCTGATAACCGTCTCGAAATGCATCTTCAGACTCCCGTGCCTGAAATTGAAACTGAATAACCGCCAGGCAAAACGTTCCAGCGCGCCAGGTTGCCGGGAATCACTTCCCATCCCCGCTGCGCGGCGCCTGCGCATCGGACTGCAATGACTCGAAATAACGGTTCTGCCGCCTGAATACCTCCCGGTCCACAGGTTCGAGCATCTCGTCGAGCAGGGTCTTGCCCGGACGGTTGCCGTAATCCCCGAGTTCGGGCCGCTTCCACGGCACCACGTACATGACCTTGGGCAATTCGCGGTTGCCCGTGATTTGCGTATCTTCCAACTCTACGCGATCGCGCGCACTGCCGCCGGTCCCGCTGCCCGGATTGCCGGCGCCGGGGCTTGCAGCGGGCGTCACCGGCTTTGGGGTCTGGCGCACGGAGGCTGGCGCCACCGGAGTCGATGACGCGGCAGCGGGTTTTGCCGGGGTGACCGCCGCCGGCGACGGAGCACGCTCCGGGGCCGACGTATTCACCGCAGGCAGCAAGTCCTCAGCCGCATTCACGACACAGGCCAGCGCCAGTGCAGCACAGCCAACGACGAGTCGACGCATCATGGTGCGGCTCCTGATGGCGGTGCGACCGCCGCTTTCTGACCGATGCGCGAACGCACTTCCGCGATCCAGCCGCTGACGGGCTTTTCCTCACCCGTCAGCTCGCGATATTTCTCGAATTCCGTCAGTGCCGCGGCACTCTGCCCGAGGTACAGATCCAGCAGAACGGCCAGGTTGCGATGCGCCGGCGCAAAATTGGCATCGGCCGCAATGGCGCTGGCATAGGCCTCGCGGGCATCGGCAAAGCGACCCTCACGGCGCAGCATGAGGCCGAGCTCACTGGCCGCCTCGGCATTGGCCGGCGTGGCAGCAACCAATTGCCGCAGCGCCCTCTGGGCCGTGACCGGGTCCGCTGCCTTCACGGCTGCCAGCACCGCCGGATCGACCGGCGCATTGGCAATGCTGGCGACCGACAGCTCCGACTTGCCATAGCGGGCCGGCTTCATCTCTGCGAGCACGGCAAAACTCTTCTTCACCGAGTCATCGTAAATCCCGTCGAGCGTGCGCACGGCATTCAGCTCATGCAGGCCAATGGCCTGCTCCTCGATCGGGAACGCCTGCTCCTCGAGCAGCGAGTCGTACTCTTCCAGCTCTTCCTTGCTGAGTTTCTTCGGCCGCTCGGAAGCCATCAGGTCCTTCGCCAGCGTGCGATAGAGCTCGGCCATCCCGAAATTGGCTGCCGTCGTCGTGTCGGCGACATTGTAGGCAGCAACCTCCTTGTAGCCGTCCAGCGCCTGCTCCAGGGCTTTGCGCTTGCGGGCCAACGAGGTCTTCAGCGGGGCACTCAGCTTCACTGCCAGGAACGCGTCGCGCGCCGGCTCCACCTGTGCCAGCCGCGCATGCGCAGCGAGGTAACGCGTGCGGTCGGTGCGCCCGCTGTCGGCCGCAGCATCGGCACGCACGATTTCGCTGCGCCAGTATTCCTGACGTTGCACATTGCCGGCCTTGCGGGCCGCCTCGGCCAGCCGCCAACGCAGCTCGATCGCATCGGCGACCGGCTGCGGATACTTCTGCACCAGCTGTTCCAGCAGCACGACACCGCGCGCAGCATTGCCGGAGGTCTCATACAGGTCAGCGGCACGGGTCAACGCCTCGCGCACAACCGCTGGATCCTCACCGGGGAACTGCGCAATACGCTCGAACTCCACCGCTGCCTGCGCAGGCTTGCCAGCCTCCACGTAAGCGACGGCCAGCTTGCGAGTCACCTCGTTGGCATATTCGCTCTTCGGATAGTCGCGGCGGTAATCCTCCAGCGCCGTGATCGCACGCGACCACTGTCTGCTCGCCAGCAGTGCAGCCGCAGCGTCATAGCGCGAAACCGGCACGACGCTGGAATTGGGCGTCAGCTTGGCCATGCGCAGGAAATCGTCGGCCGCGCCAGCGTCGTCGCCAGCCTTGCGCCGGACCTCTGCCTGCCGGTAAACAGATGCGGCCAGACGCTCGGTCAGGTCGCTGTACTCCGGCTGGTTGGAAGTCGTTGCCGCCAGCGCCTTGCCGAAGCCGGCCTCTGCCTGGTCGTACTGGCCCTGTTCGAAGCGCGTCTGGCCGATGATGGTCCAGCCGATACGCTGCTTGGCAAGATCCACCTGCGGACTACGCGCCAGCAGCTGCTGCGCCACGATCACGGCGCGGTCCAGATCATGCGCCGCGAACAGCTCCTGTGCTGCACGCGTCTGCACACCAGCCGCTTCAGGATGATCCGGGAAATGCTGTGCGAACTTCAGCCCGGCATCGATCGAGCGTGCATGCCAATCGGCGCGTGCCGCCGGGGGCAACACCTCTTCCTGCTTTTGGTAGGCGACCAAAGCGGCATACCCCGCCAACGGCGAGCGTGCTCCTGGCGCGTACTCATAGGCAATCCGCTCGTACTCGCTGATGGCTCTTGGGTACTGACGCCCCTCGAACAGAACCTCGGCAAGCAAATAGTTGGTTTCGGCAGTATCGGTGTCTTCCGGGAACGACTCCATGCGCTCCTGATACCAGCGGGCTGCGAGCAGATAGTCGTCAGTCTTCCTGGATTTCTGTGCCGATGCATGGTGGTACTCGGACAGGTCCTTGAGGTTGGTGCGCAACTCCGCCACCACCAGTGGAAACTGCTCGCGGTCGCGCGCGGACCAGAACGGCCTGCCGAAGCCGTAGTCGTTCACGAAGTCGGCCTTGCTCCTGACGACCAGGTCGGTAAAGCCGCCCTTGCGATAGGCTTCGATGGCCTGCATTGCCAGGATCGGCGCCCGTTCGTTCACCGGGTCGCTCGCGACAAAGGCGCGATAGGCAGCCGCCGCGTCCTGATAACGCTCTTTCTCAACGAACAGATCGCCGAGCCGCGAATAGAGCAGCCAGGCGTAGCGCGGGCTGCCGTGTGCCTTGAGCAGCGCATTGACCGAGGCCGGGCCGTCCAGGTTAGCGAAGGCGATACTGGCGACGCGCAGGGTATCGTCCACCAGTTCCCGGTCGGCGCGCGGCAACGTCTCCACGCTGCGGACGCGACCGCCGGCAAGCAGCTTGCGATCAAGCACACGGAGGAAAGCGTCCAGGCTCTCGTCGTTGAGTCCCTGCTTGAACATCGCCCAGCCCTGTTTGTACAGGCTCTGTTCGTAGAAGCTCGAACCATTGGCGCCGTAATCGATCACCGCCTTGTAGGCCACCTGGGCTGCGGCATAGCGCTTGCCGGAAAACAGGATCTCGCCGCGACGGAACTGCACTTCGGCAGCTGCGCGCGTTCGCGGATATCTGCGCTCGGCTTCATCCAGTGTCGACAGCGCCTGGTCTGTCTGGCCGGTGGTCTCGTAGGCACGCGCCAGCTGGTACAGCACTTCATCGTTGCGCTCGTAGTCCGGGTAGGCGCGCAGCAGCGTCGTGTACAGACGGATCGCCTCGGCGCCCTGAAGATCCAGCGCGTTGACTTCGCTGCCCAGCCGATCCAGTTCGCCTGATTCCAGGTTCAGGTCACCCAACCGCCGCAGGGCCTCGGCACGCAGCTTGGGGTCGGTGTTCTGCAACTCGAGGAACTGCTGGTAGCTCTGCATGGCCTGCGAGGCGCTGACCGGCAGTGGCTGGTCGGTGCGCACCTGCACATCGCGCGGGCGCAGTTCGCCGACGGTGCGCGGCTTGTCGGTCGTGGCATTGCCACTTGCCGCCATGGCGAATACAGGCGCCAGCAGCAACCACGGCACATACCGCAGGTGTCGGGGTCGCGTGGTCACGGTTCCCCCACCCGGCCAGGGGCGGATGCCCGATCAGCCTCAGGGAGTGCGACTTCCGCCGGCAGGACTGCCGGGGCTGCCGGCGGTGCCGCGGCGGCGCGGTCATAGATATCGGCGAGCGCAAACCGCGCCTGCATGGTGTAGGCGGACAGGCGGTTGCGCTGCGCCACCAACTGCTCCTGCGCCAGACGCGCGAGGTAACCATCCTGGCGCTGCCTCGCCGCCTCGATCCCGGTGTGCAGCGCCGTCAGCCGCTCGCTCAGCGTTGCGATGCGTGCGGCAAACTCGCCACCGAACTGCGGCGCCATTTGACGCGCACGCTGCACGCGCGACCAACGGTTCTGCGCCTCATTAAGCGCGGCATCAAGGGCGCGCAGTTCGCTGCGCATGGCGTACTCACGCTCGCCCAGTGATTCTTCCATCTTCCACTGCAAGGCACCTTTGATAAGCCTCAGCTTGTCGCGCGCTTCATCGGTGTCCAGCCCTGGCGCCGTGCCCTGCAGGACGGCATCGAGTGCGTGGATGCGCGCCCATTGGTCGCGCTCCTGCGCCGTGCCCAGTGCAGCCACGGAACCACCCTTGACGGCCGCATTCAGCGTCTCATCAAGCTGCGCGCGTTCGCTCAGCAGCTGGTTGGCACGATCCGTGGCCAGCAACGCGTCGGCACGCGGCAGAGTCAGGGAAGCAGCGCGCGCTCCGGTTTCCACCATCGCGCCGAACGCGTCCAGACTCTCGCCCCAATGGCCGAGCGTGCCGTCGAACCAGGCGAGGTCGCGATAGTTCTTCAGTCCTTCCTGAAAGTCATTGTCGGCCAGCAGGGTATACAGGTAGCGGTACTGCGGCGCGTCGGGCAGCTTGTCCAGCTGCCAGCTGATGCCAGGCGCACCCGTTCGCTCGGCGCCGAGCAGATCGTCGAGCAGATGGCCGCTGCCGATACGCGCGATCGCTTCGTCGATGCGTAGGGACTCGGCGCCGAATGCAGCAATGGCCGACTGGTAATACTCGACCGCCTGCGCGTTTGCACCCAGTCTGGCGAAGGCATAAGGCACCGCGAGATACGATTCCTGCACGGCTGCATCCAGCGGGTTGCGGTCATGCAGATCAAGCCAAGGTGTCAGCGCCGCCTTGTGGTCACGTATCGCCGAGTCGGCCCAGCCCACGCCGAGCAGCGCGCGGGTCGCATAAGGACCGGTCAGACGCACGCGGTTCAGCACATTGCGTGCGGCATACGGGTTGTTAGCCTGCAGCCAGGCGAAGCCCAGCGCCAGATTGGCCTTGTCCTTCAGCGCGACCAGTTCCGGATCGTCGGTTGCCAGCGTACCCACGTCGGTGAGAATGGGCGCAGCTTCCTGCAGGCGATTCTGCCGTATCAGCGCGACGCCAAGATTGAAGCGCGCAAAGGCCATCCAGTCAGCGGGGCCCTGCCACTCGTGCAGCCTGGTCACGGCTTCGGCGAAGCGCTCCTGGCGCATCAGCACATTGATGAGCAGGTGCTGACGCCGCGCCTCGAGCTGTGGAGTCAGCGAACCGCTGATGCTGCCCAGCGCTTGCTCGGCCCGCTGATAGTAGCCGCGCGCATACCAGACCTCGGCCAGATTGAACCAGGCACGATTACGCACACCCTCCGGGATCTCCGGCGTCAGCAAGGTCGCAAAACGGTCGCCAGCCTCGTTGGTCAGGCCCAGCTGCAAATACAAGCCACCGGCCAGCAGCGCCGTGTCGGGCCCGTGGTTTGGCATGCGGTTCCAGTGCTCATAGGCATTGAGCCGCGTCAGCGCCTCGAAATCATTGCCAGCGTAGAAGTTGAACAGCACGTCGCCATAGTGCAGGTCGATGAGGGGCTTGGCCGCCAGCTCATTGACAGGCTGCGGCTTCTGCGCCGCAGACGCAGCCGTAGCCACCACCAACAGGAGCAGCGGCAGCACACGCAGGCGACTGGAGGCGATGCAGCTCATGGGTCGGCTAATCCCGTTCCTTGATCTCGAATTCCGGCTGCGCGCGCCGCGCGCGGTCGGTAATCTTCATTTCCAGGTATTTCGCGCCCATCCCCTTCTCGAACTTCAGGCTGGCACCGCGGCGATAGTCGCGCTGGTTGGGCCCCTTGCCGCTGAACAGCGCGACGAGCTCGTGCGGACCGGGCTTGAGGTTGCCAACGTAGAGACGCTGGACGCCACCCTTGACCAGCGCCGCAGCCTCGCGCGCCGTGTACAGGTAATTGCTCACTTCCTTGTCATCCACTTTCAGGACCACGGAATCGAGGGCAAAGAACTCACCCACGTCCATCGACACGAACACGGCCACCTGGGTGTTGGCAGGAAACAGCAGTTCCTCCTCCAGCACGAAGAGGTCGCGGTTCAGGTCGATGACCTGCTTCTTCAGGTTCTGGATGTCCTCGTCCAGGCTGCGCGTGGTCTCGCTGCCGGTACTGGCAACCGGCCTGGCTGCCGTGGCGGGAGATGCACACAGCGCCTGCAGGCCCCACAGCAGCGCGGCGGCGCCAGCCAGGCAGGCGCGAGATGTCGATGAGCTACTCATTCAATGCCATCCTGAGTCCAAGAAGATCCGATGGGCCAAACCGGAATCATCCAGCAAGGCCCGAAGCTGCGATATGTACGAGTTATCAGTCCGGTGATAATCGTGAAGCACGGCACGCATCCGGCCGGCGCGGTCGATCAACACAGTGGTCGGCAGCCGTTCGACGCCATAATTGCGACCCACGACAAGGTCGGCATCCAGCAGCATGGGCACTATGAAACCCTTGGGGACAGCCATTTCCCGGGCGAAAGTCCGGGCACGCGCCACGTCACTGTCGACGCTGACCGCCAGAGTGATCAATCCGGCGGGACCATAGCGTTCCTGCAAGGCATTGAGCTCTGCGAGCTGCGTCACACAACTGCTGCAGCGGCTGCTCCAGAACGTGATCACCACGACCTTTCCGCGGTGTTCAGACAGGCGCCCATTGCCCCCCTGAACCGCTGGCAGCGCGAAATCAGGCGCCGCTGCGCCGACAACCGCATTTCCCGTCGCGCCGGCCGGCACTGGCCCGATGGTCAACATCAGGAGCATGACAAGCCATCCGCTGATTCGCACTGGCGTCTCCAGCTGACCCAGATCGTGTTCGACTAGGATGCGCCAAAAGCGCCCCCCTGCGAAAGCCCCGGGACAATCGCCGGCAGGCGGGTTGAAGCAAGGGTCCGCGCAAGCAGACGAATCTTCAGTATATTGGTCACAGGCGGCAGCCACGCGGGTCGCCCTGGAGGCGCAGGATTGCGCCGGCAGTTCGCATGGGTGGAACTTGGCGCGCACAACTACAACAACCTGTTTTATGCACCAGGCAACTCGATTGGCTGCGAGCAGTCAGCCCGTCGCGATGCCATCACCAGGTCCGAGCAGGATCCTTTGCGCCCTGCTTTGCTGGCTCGCGACCTTATTGCTCCCGGGCTTTGCCGCGGCCCAGTCGGCGAGCGGCAGAGAACTCCTGCAGGTGTTCATCACCGAGCCTTACCTGGAATTGCATACGGCGCCCGGCCGCGGGTATCCGGTCACGCAGGTCGTGGCGCGCGGCGAAGCCATCGACGTTCTCAAGCGCCAGACCGAATGGTTCAAGGTGCGCACCGAACGCGGGATAGAAGGCTGGGCCTATGAGCGCGACCTCATGAAGGCGAAGCTCGCCGACGGATCACCATTTGTCATCCGCGTCGGGGACTTTGCAGGCTTCATCGACCACAACTGGGAGAACGGTGTCATGACCGGCACCTATGGCAGCGCCAGACTGGTCTCGGTTTACGCGGGATTCTCGCTGACCGATCAGACCCGCCTGGAACTGACCGAGGGCCAGTTCCTCGGCAAGCTCGCGAATGGATACCTGCTGGAACTCGGCCTGAGCCACGTGTTACTGCCGGAGCGACGCCTCTCGCCCTTCATCACGCTGGGAACCGGATACGAGCGACTCCAGGACAAGGGCTCACTTTCCGTACCGCTCGACCATGACAGCCAGACGGCGTATACCGGCATCGGCGCGCGGCTCTATATGGGGCGACGCTTTTTCCTGCGCGGCGAGTACCGTCACCATACGGTGTTCACGAGCCGCGACAGCAACGAGGTGAAACAGGAATGGAAAGCGGGATTCGCGTTCTTCTACTGATTGCAGCCGGCAGCCTGCTGGGTGGCTGCACCACCCTGCACTGGCCTGCTCTGCGCACGGCGACCGGGGATGCTGGCGCATCGGCTGCACCACAGCCCGCCGCTCAGCGCGCCGAGTCGGCTGGCGAAGCAGCGCGGACCATCGAACCGCGTGTCGAGCGCCGGACCGTGAAGGTGCCGAAGATCGACACCGAGAATTTCGAGCTCGGCGCGTTCTACGGCGAGATCTCGATCGAGGATTTCACTGCGGTGCCAGTGCACGGTCTGCGCGCCGATTACCACATCACCGAGGACTTCTTTCTCGAGGGTACTGTCGGGAAGGCCCGTGCCGGCAAGACCAGCTTCGAGACTCTGGGCGGCAACAAGCCGCTGCTGTCCGATGCAGACAGGCAGTTCTCGTACTACAACCTATCGCTGGGCTACAACTTCCTGCCAGGCGAAGTGTTCGCCAGTCGCAGTCTCGTGATGACCAGCAGCCTGTACCTGCTTGGCGGCATCGGCAGCACCAAGTTCGCCGGCGACCAGCGCTTCACGATCAACTTTGGCGCAGGCTTCCGCGTACTGCCCACCGACTGGCTGGCAATCCATATCGATGCGCAGGATCTGGTGTTCAGGTCCACGCTGCTGGGCGTCGATCGCCTGAAGAACAATCTGCAGATGCACCTTGGTGCCACC